>OGMV01000331.1_pt1 | contig 26593 bp, 27 predicted proteins | sample 1573341 | NCBI WGS metagenome assembly OGMV01 (sample SAMEA2581994, study PRJEB24529) | metagenome | biome: Human gut stool | place: China | collected 2011 | reverse complement strand
ATAATCAAAATACTTCGTATAGCTGTTATTCAATTTATTTACGCAAATTTTACTATTTGAAGCAATCTCCGACAACTCCTCGTCATTATCATTAATGTCATAAACAGACATTTTGATACTTGCTGAATACATTTTATCATACTCCGGTATATATACTGTCTTATCTATATCAACAATTACTTCTCTATCTTTACTACATTTAGTGATATCTATGTGATGAACCTCTACAAGTCCTGCACCTGCTGTTGGCTCTATGTCCGCTCTATATCCTTTACTTGCTGTGTCAGAAAATGTATTCTCTGCTCTGTTCTTTCTTTCAAGCACAATATATTCATATTCACGCACTGCCTTTATTCCATATACCGAGTCTACCTTTCTTCCTGTCTGAAGATTAATAAGCTTGTATACATCATATACATTGACCGAATATATATCCTTAGCCCTTCCTGCAAGCTTAACAAGTGCCTTATATATAGCTCTTTTTCCAAGCACCTCATCTGCCTGTCCAAGCTGTTCAACTGATAATCTTATCCCTGCACCATCCTGTATTGCACAGCTTTTGTACAGCTTGTCTGCTTCTTTATCAACAAAATTCTCAACCGCCCTTACTTCTTGCGCCATAAATGCAATATTCTGCACAACATTTTTATTAATATGCTCACCCATATATGGCAACAGGACATTTCTTATTGAATTCCTTGTATAATCGTTATCATAATTAGTCACATCTGTCACAAATGACTGGTTTCTTAGCACAAGCCAGCTTTCTATGTCCTGTCTTGTTATGCATTCCTTTAAGTGATGTACCCCTCGCCATATTCATAATAACCGTTTCTGCCTGGTCATTCATATGATGGGCAACAAATATCCTTGTCTTATCATACTGCTTTGAAAGCTTGTCAAATATATCATATCTTTCAAGTCTTCCGGCTTCCTCAACAGTAAGATTATTCTCCCTTGCTATTTTTTCACATTCTATATTGTAGCAATGATAATCAAGCTTAAGACTTTCACACAGCTTTCTTGTAAACTGCTCATCATCAGCGGCTTCTTTTCTTATACCATGATTAACGTGTACAATATGAAGCTTTACGTCTTTATTATTATGTATAATATAATCGTTAAGCATAAGCATAAGACAGACAGAATCTGCTCCGCCTGACACACCGACAACTGCATTACTGCAATCCTCAAGCATATTATTAGCCTTTATGTATGCCCATACCTTTTTCTCTATATTATTAACATCCATATTAAATGCTTTCTCCTGTTGTTTTATATGGCAATATTGCCCAATTATATATTTATTTGTTGTAGGTGTCAAACAGTCCGAACACAAGCACTGTGCAGTCATCACATACTTCACAATTATTATATGACATTGACTTTCTAAGTATCTCGTCAGCTATCGCTTTAGGCTTTTTCATTACAACTTCCTCGATAATCTCTACCATTTTCTCCTCTTTATTAAGACACGGAAGATTATCAAGCACACCATCGCTCACCATAATTACATAGTCACCATCGTACAACTTCTTGGCTGTGCAGTCGTAATCTACCTTTTCAAGCACACCGATAGGAAGTGTGGACGATTTGATTATCTCAACCCAGCCCTCCCTTTTAATAAATGTAGATACTGCCCCTAACTTTATGCAATGCATCATACCTGACTGGCAGTCCACAACACTCATATCCATAGTTACAGGATTCCCCATGCCTCCACCATTGATATATGCTGAATTGATAAAATCTATTGCTGTTTTTTCCTCAAATCCGGCATCTATGCAGTTTTCCATAAGTTCTATAACCATACGGCTCTCTATGAATGCTCTTTTACCACTTCCACATCCATCAGCTATAGCTGCAACAACTTTTCCACAGGAAAGATTGGAAACCATGAAATTATCCCCATTAAATCCACTTTTATCCTTACATTCCCTTGCCACACCTGAAAGGAATCTGAATCTGTTCTCCTGATGATATACATATTGCTGACATTCTTCATTCACAACAAGCCTGTTGTTATGATCTGAATAATACCCGCCACCAAATACATCTGATATGATTTTTCTTATCTTTCTTTCTGATGTGCAGCCCTTCCCAAGTGTCCTTGCCTGTACAACAACCTCATTTTTTCCGTTTTTGCTTTTAAGTATATTTACTTCTCTGATAACAATACCTGATATAAGTGCTCTTGATGACATATCCCTTAGCAGGCCTTTAGCAGGCTTGTCTGCTTCCAGCTGCATAAGTGTACAATCATCAAGAATATCTGCAACTAAAAACAGCTGCCTCTTAAAGCTTGGACTTTTTGCCTCATCACCTGAAGCACATTCATACGTTTCCCCTAATCTTCTGAATGTTTTTGCTGTTTCTGAAAGCCTGTTAACTGTATATGTCATACACAACTCATCACATCTACTCATAATAATCTCCATTCTTGCGCTGCTTTTCAGCGCATCTCAAGTTTGTGCGAAGCACAAATCTTGCGTGTGAAAAATCTTATTTTTCACACTAATCTCCCCTTACGATACTTCATATACTTTTCCATTTAACAGACATCATTATATACACATACATATAAAAAAAAATGTCATATTGTGTTAAATGCCCATCAAGATATAAGTATCAAAAAATATTTTACTCCAAGCAGATGTAACAACAATAAAAGCACATGTACATAACAGTGCTTTCTGCTATATACTATGTGCTTATATTCATCTACTTCTTTCCTCTGAATATTATCTCATCAGGATACACAAGACCAAACTTATCTTTAGCAACTTCCTCGACGAACTTTTTAGTCTGTATATATTTTTTGTATTCATTAAGTTCATCTGTACGTTTCTGTTCACTATCTACCTGTGCCTGAAGCTGTGATATTTCTTTTTCATATTCAACATTTTTAGCTTCAATATTCTTCTTTCCATTCCATAACAGTATGCCAAGTCCGATAACAACAAGTATAGCAAACACCATACCTAATATAGCTGAACGCTTTTGTCTCTTTCTACGGAGTTCCCGTTCTCTTCTTGTTTCAAATTTCATATATACCGCTCCAATTCTGTATACATCTTTATATTTATCTAAGACTGCTTATTACTAATGTCATTATCATAATTATCGTTTATGATTTTCTTTTTTTTATGTTTAATGATGTCAGATTTAAAAGGTATTTTGCTCTTAATATACCGGCAACATAACTTTACAGGAAACAACAGCTTTCCTGATATCATTCTAACCATAGATAAAATGAATTTCAATGGTTTTATTATGATTATACTGACTATTTTTATAAAAAAGGATATAAGCTTAACACCATATTTTATGTAATATCTGCTTAATGCTTTAACATAAAGCCCTGCACCCATAATAAAACCCGCTATAATAAAAGCCCTTATAACCCCATCATTAACATAAAAACATATAGAAAATATTTTTATTGATACATATATCCAGTATGCCATATCCTCAAGAACCATGATAACAAGCATATTATGTTTTACTATTCTTCTAAATATCCTTATTGTATCATACTCCGCTGCAAATACCATTCCCCACCAGAGTGTCCTGCAAAGCGTACTGCCCTCCCATACAATCTCTGCTGTCATAGCTTATACTACCTAAACAGCCTGTTTATAAGGGGCTCACCCTTTTTACCCGCTGTACTATTCTGCGAATAAACTATTGAGTCTATTCTTCCATCTACATCCAGTTCTCCCTTTTCCACTGACAGCTTATTTACGTGAAGTGCATCTCCTTTTATAACAATAACTCCATAATCTGATTCTAACATGACCTTAACCGGTTCAAATGATATAACATCTGTAATCCCTGTGAATTCAACTTTTTTTCTATCCTCCATATGAACTGTATGAGGATGTCTTACACGTCTTGTTTCCTCCATCATCCACAACTCCCTTCAATCATGCACAAGCCTATTTTATATCTACTTGTCTAATATATTGGGGAATATATGAAAATATGACTTTGATTCTTAAATATATTCAAACATTTCTTTAGCTTCTTCTTTTTTTACAGTATCCTTCACATCTGTTACTTTCACCTTAACATTCTTATTGCCAAAGGATATCTCTATAATATCTCCTGCTTTTACATCAGCTGATGCCTTGGCAACCTTATCATTAATCATAACTCTTCCTGCATCACATGCATCGTTGGCTACTGTACGTCTTTTTATAAGTCTTGATACCTTAAGGTATTTATCTAATCTCATAGCCTGTCTCCTTTTCCTTATGCCTCTTAATCTTTATATTTCCTTTGTTTTATTCATGCTTTATTGTGCATTGAAAAAAGGAAGTGCCACTGTTTATGGCATAGCACCTCCCATATATCATGCCATGTCACAGATTCATAAGCATTTCCGTATATACCAAAGCCTTGAACCTATGCGTATGCATAGTATAGCCTATATGCAATACTCATGGCAAGTACAATCAGCTTTCCATATGTTTCCCAAGAAAATCAGCTGCAACTTTTACTATACATTTTTCCCACTCTGTAAACTTATATCCGTTATCTTTAGTAAACATAATAACAGAGCCTAATACATCGCCAGCACATATTATAGGACTTATCACCTCTTCTTTGCACTCATAACCCGATACAACAGACACATATGATGCATCTGTACAGCCTGCCATAACACTTTTTCTTTCGTCCATAACAGCATTCAGTTCTCTTGATATCTGTTTTCCAAGAATATATTTTTTTTCGTTTCCTGCCGCTGCAATAACATGATCTCTGTCAGTTATAGCTGCTGTCATACCCGTATTTTCAGCCAGTGTTTTTACGTATTCCTCTGCCATATCAGTTATATCTCCCATCGGCGAATACTTCTTAAGCACTATCTGTCCATCTATATCCGTATATATTTCCATAGGATCAGTTTCCCGTATCCGTAATGTTCTTCTGATTTCCTTTGGTATGACTATTCTGCCAAGATCATCAATCCGTCGGACAATACCTGTTGCCTTCATATAACATAAGCCTCCTTTTCCTGACTATATGCACATTTTTTACCATAATTATGCTGTATGTGTAGTATGTGGAAAATGTAATGATTTATACATTTTGATTATTTTTATTATTTACAGATTTTTATTATTTTTACTTTTTGACTTGATTTTACATTTTATGCTATCATCAGATTAAAATATCAGCTTTAAAATGCTTTTTAACAATAACTGACGTTTAAAAGTTTTGATTCATGTCAATGCTTAGTAAAGACCTGAACTAAAAGCAGCTTATATTGCTTCATATTTCATTTAATATTAATATTAACAGGAGGCCAGACTTATATGGTTATAGATTTTCATACTCACAGCTTTCCAGACGAACTTGCTGACCGTGCAGTAGGACGTCTTGCACAAAGCGGAGGTATACCTAACTATCTGGATGGACGTATAGACTCTATCAAAGCTTCTATGAAAAAGGCGGGAATTGATTACTCTGTATTACTACCCATAGCAACCAAGCCAGAACAACATACAACTATCAATAAAATAGCCATAAAAACCAACCAATCCGCCAAAGAAACCGGATTAATATCATTTGGTACAATTCATCCAGATACCGCTGACTATAAGACTATAATAAATAATCTTGCAAAAGCCGGCATCCCAGGAATCAAGCTTCATCCTGTATTTCAACGTACTAATATAGATGATCCCAGATATCTTAGAATTATAGAATGTGCAAACGACAACGACCTCATCGTAACTATCCACTGCGGTATGGATATAAGCTTTCCAAACTGTGATGAAGCAAGTGTTGAGCGTCTGTCTAATATGATAAAAGAAGTTCCTCCACACAAGCTTGTATTAGCCCATATGGGCGGCTGGTCCATGTATGATGAAGTATGCAGCCGGTTAATCGGAACTCCTCATGTGTGGCTTGACACAGCTTTTGTCCTTAAAAGCACTCCTGACAACAACTTCCTGTCCAAAGAAAAGTTCGTTCAGATGGTCCGTGCCCACGGCGCTGACCATATCCTATTTGGAACAGACAGTCCATGGTCTGACCAGTCTGAGTCACTTAAGCTGCTTAGAACCAGTGGTCTGACAGCTGATGAGCTTACTGCTATCGAGGGTGGCAATGCTGCCGCTCTGCTTAAAGACATCATTTTATAAAAAGTCAAAAAACCTCCAGAGCCTTTATTTTAAAGACCTGGAGGTTTAATTCATATCTATATATCTGCTGTCACATACCTTTATCCAACGATATCCTGTGCATGTGCCAGTGCTGCATCAATATTGGCACAGAAATTCTCTTCACCAACTTCTGCCGCAAATCCAGCCTTCTCCATCATAGACTTAGGCTGTTCCTGAACGTGGGATAATACAAGTGTTATGCCACGCTTCTTACATACATTATGTATATTCTTAAGCGAACGCAATGCTGATATATCCATAGCTGGAACACCACGCATTCTGATTATGACTACTTTTATATCAGACTCCATATGTATGTCCATAAACTTATCCGCCGCTGCAAAAAACATTGGTCCGATTACTTCATATACTAAAGTCTTATCTGGAACCTTCTTTAGATTGATACTTTCAGGGTCATTATTCTCATCAATATCTTCCCCGATATATTTCCAGCTTCTTACCTCTGTTACATCAGCCATTCTCTTAAGGAAAAGAAGTGCCGCCATAACAATACCTACTTCTATAGCCACAACAAGGTCAAAAACAACTGTAAGCAACATAGTTGTAAGCAACACTAATATATCTGACTTTGGTGAATGTTTAACAAGATTAACCATTTCTCTCCAGCCACTCATATTATATGCAACAATAAACAGAATCGCTGCAATAGCTGGCATAGGTATCCATGCCGCATATGGCATAAGCACTACAAGCACAATAAGAAGTGTAACCGCATGAACCATGCCTGCTATAGGTGTACGTCCACCATTCTTTACATTGGCTGCTGTTCTTGCAATAGCACCTGTTGCCGGAATACCACCGAAAAGTGCGGATACGATATTACCCGCTCCCTGTGCAACAAGCTCCATATTAGGCTTATGTCTTGAACCTATCATTCCATCTGATACTACACACGAAAGCAGACTCTCTATTCCTGCAAGAACCGCTATTGTGAGCGCATCTGGAAGGAGTGTTATTATCATATCCATATTAACTGATGGTACTGACACTCCAGGAAGCCCCTTCTTTATTGTATACAGGCTTCCGATTGTATTGACATCTTTTAATGGTCCGATGAATTTAACCATGAGAACTGATACTATAACTGCAATAAGTGATGGTGGTATTTTATCAAGTGCCTTAAACCTTGGCCATATGATAAGAATTGCAAGTGCAACAACACCAACTACAAATGCCTTAATATTAAATGTTCCTATATTAGCTATAACAGCCTTCAGCTTATCCATAGTCTCAACTGCCGCAGTTCCTGCTGGATAAGTAAGCCCAAGGAAATCCTTAATCTGTCCTATAACTATCGTCACAGCAATACCAAAAGTAAATCCTGTTGTTATCGTATATGGAATAAATCTGATAAGATTACCAAACTTTAAAAATCCCATAACTACAAGTATAATACCAGCCATAATTGTGGCTGTTATTAAACCATCCATACCATTTCTGGCTACTATACCTGCCACTATTGTTGCAAATGCAGCTGTGGGACCTGCTATCCGCACCCTGCTTCCGCCAAGAAATGATATTACAAAGCCTGCAAATATCGCAGTATATATGCCCTGCTCCGGGCTTACTCCTGATGCAAGGGCAAGTGCTATTGATAAAGGAAGTGCTATTATGGCAACGATAATACCAGCCACAACATCCTTTACAAGCTGACCCTTTGAATATGTTTTCATCACATCAAATATCTTTGGTACGAATTCTTTCATTATAATCTCCCATTCATATAAACCATATAAATTTTTCTTTATCTAAAAAAATAATATTGGGACAATGTATTATACACCGTCCCAATATATTTATGCAGAATAATATATGCTGTATTTTACTTCTCAACTTCTGATATCTGACTGCATACAAACTCTATAACCTTCTGTGAAAGAATCTGGTATCCAATCTCAGATACAACCTCGTTACCAACTGCATCTGTAATAGCAGCAAAATCATCATATCCATAATATGTTGCAAGATCGTTACCATATGATACGATTTCATCTTCATTTACGTGGATATCGTTATCTGCAGCAATTACTGTGATCACCATCTTCTCTAAAAGGTATGACTTTGCCTGGTTATCAACATATTCGTTGTATGCATCTATTGAATCAAAACCATACACCTTTGTTTTATATGAATCAAGATCTGACGCACCATAGTATGAACCATAATTGTTAAATTCGTTTTCAATGTTAGTATTAAACACTTCAACAAGTGACTGTACTTCATCATCTGGATATGTCACGCTATCACCAATCTGTTCTTTAATCTTTTCATATGCAGTATTGAATGTTGCCTGCATATATTTGTCATTGGCATTAGCCTCTACTATCTTTCTTACTTCCTGCCTGAACTCTGGAACTGTTGTTCCTGAAAGATTAAGAGTATCCTTGTTTTCCATTACCCATTCATCTGTTATCTCTGGATATGTAGTCTTAACTATAGCTGTTACTTTAACAGTGAATATTACACTCTTTCCAGCAAGCTCAGATGTATAGTTATCTGGGAATGTGCATGGAATATCATACTCCTGTCCAACTGTAAGTCCAACAAGACCCTTATCAAGATCACTGATGAAATTTCCTGAACCTATAGTATATGAAGCATCTGTTGCTGTTCCACCTGAGAATGCTTCACCATCAAGCTTACCTGAGTAATCAAGTATGATGCTATCACCGTTAGCTGTAACGCCACTTGTAACATTTTCTGTTTTTGCCTGTGAAGCAATGATATTCTGGTTAATATAATCATCAACATCCGAATCTGATACATTAAGCACTGACTTATCTACTGTCACTTCCATTCCCTTAAACTCTGGCATTGTAAAGTTCTTTTTATATATTGCTGCATCTGCAGATATTATTGAATCATACTGTGCAGCAGTTATATCCTTATGTACTGTAGAAGTTGGAGCTTCTGTCTTTTTAGAGCCACATGCTGCAAGCGATACTACCATTGTAGCAGCAAGCATAAGGCTAACTAATTTCTTTTTCATAAATAATCCTCATTTCATTATTCTTGGCATGTTATTTCCAGCCAGCTTGTTTCACAACATTATCTGTTATAACATAATCCAGTACAAATTAAAAGTGAATTCACATTTTTTTCAATATTTGGTATACTCTTTTAGGTAAATATAATAATATAGGAATTGGAATAAAAGAAAACATGAAGAATATTTTGTATAAACAAAAAAAGAAGTTATCCTGCCTGATTCTGTCTACTGTGCTTATAACAGCCTGTATACTTCCTCTTACAGGATGCGGGACTGAATTAACCCTGACAACTCCAATAAGCATAACTGATTATAAGCTAAACACTTATGTGCAGATATCTTCTTATACCAATGTCAATAAAAGCATTATCTTGGAAGCTATATCGTTATGTGATCATTATGAACATATTTTTTCACGTACTCTTGCAGCGAGCGAACTGTATAAGGTCAACAATAAAGAAACATCAATAATAAGCGATGAACTATATGAACTTATTGAAACAGGTCTTGAATACAGCCGGCTGTCAGATGGTGCATTTGATATAACCATAGGAAGTGTATCCCGTCTATGGGATTTCACCTCCGACTCACCTTCTGTTCCTGATGCTTCACTTATAAGCAATGCACTGGAATATGTAGATTATACGAAGGTCACTCTTAACACTGACACAGCAGGAACACACTATATAGATATGCCCGATGGCTTCTGTATAGACCTTGGTGCCGTAGCAAAGGGATATATAGCCGACAAAATCAAGACTTTTTTAGTTGATAATGGTGTAAAAAGCGCTATAATTAATCTTGGCGGCAATGTTTTATGCATTGGAGAAAAAAAGAAAAATACCGATTTTACAATCGCTGTTAAAAAGCCTTTCTCTGATACAGGTGAATATATGGAACTGTTAAACATCAACGATTCATCTGTTGTATCATCCGGAACATATGAAAGGTATTTTTACTCTGGTGACGGAACTTTTTACCACCATATTTTAAACCCAAAAACCGGATACCCATATGAATCAGAGCTTTGTGATGTTACCATCATATCACATGAATCAACAACCGGTGACTGCCTTAGTACAACCTGTTTTGTTCTCGGTGCTGATAAAGGAATGGAGCTGATTGAAAGCCTTGATGGCATAGAAGCTATATTTATGAAAAATGATGGTACAAAGCTTTACTCTTCTTACGCATCCTCGTATGTGCAGAAGTAGAACAGCTAAGTATTGGTATTATACTTGTTATGGATATTTTATCATAACATCAAAAGATAATTTTATTAAAAGGAGTTATATATGATCAGACTAATCATACTGATAATTGTTTTGTTAATATTTGCTTTATTCAGCCTGCTTGCACTTCCCATACTGTGGCTTGCCGGCAAAAAGAATCCACTTGCTAAAGAAAAAGCCTCAGATGCAATAGCAAGATTTATGTTCAGACTTATTCTTCTTATATGCGGAACAAACATCACCGCTATCGGACTTGAAAATATACCAGCTGATAAGCCTGTTTTGTTTGTAGGAAACCATCGTGGATTTTTTGATGTAATCATATCTTATACATTTATTAAAGGCAGGGCTGCCTACGTTGCAAAAAAGGAAATGTCAAAGGTACCTATACTACGCAGATGGATGGCTAATATAAAATGTATTATGCTTGACAGAAACAATACAAGAGCTGCACTTAAGTCAATCCTTACTGGTATTGAATATATTAAAAATGGTACCTCTCTTGTAATATTCCCTGAGGGGACACGTAACAAAGGTGAAGGTGTAATGGAATTTCATGCTGGAAGCTTTAAGCTTGCTGAAAAATCCGGCTGTCTTATAGTACCTGTTGTGCAGAACAACACTTCTGCTATATTTGAAGATCATGCACCATTTCTTAAAAAAGCTCACACTATTATAGAATTCTGCGAACCTCTTGATATGTCTCTGATGTCCGCTGAAGATAAGAAAAATGTGCCAGAATATGTACACGGACTTATACTTACCAAGTATAACAATAATCAGAAACTTGTATAAAATATTAATGTTTAATATCTTTTCATCGCTCTTTTTACGTGATATAATACTAAAGTTATTAATGAATTACTGAAATATATATGCAGGAGGAAATAATTATGCCAGTATGGGCGATAGTTTTATTGGTTATTATTGCAATACTTGTTGTTGCTTTAGTAGCTCTTATTATTGTAGGTAACAAGCTTCGTAAGAAGCAGGAGGCTAATCAGGCACAGATTGATGCTGCCAAGCAGGTTATGTCGATGCTGATCATCGATAAGAAAAAAATGAAATTAAAAGAAGCTGGTCTTCCTAAGATTGTACTTGACCAGACACCTAAGTACCTTCAAAGAAGCAAGGTACCTGTTGTAAAGGCAAAGATTGGTCCTAAGGTTATGACTCTTATGGCTGATCCTAAGGTATATGACCAGATTCCTATTAAGGCTGAAGTTAAAGCAGAGGTCAGCGGTATATACATCACTGGTATCAAGTCAGTACGTGGTGGAAAAATAGTTGTTGAAGAAAAGAAGAAAAAAGGATTTTTCAAGAATTTCGGTAAAAAGAATAAGTAATTTCACGTTATATTATTTATCATAAGATGATGTGAGTGTCAAAAGTAAATTTTGCCGCTCACTGATATATATAAAAAAGCTGCTGTGGCATTAACTATATCAATGTCACAGCAGCTTTTTTACATATTACTTTTTAGCATCTTACATTTTAATATCTTACATTAAGTAACTTAATATAAAAATCTTCAATACAGCATGCAGCTTTACTCTATAACTTTATCCGTCTGCGTCGGTGCATCCCACTCTCCTGTATGCTTTGTCTTATTTTCCGTTGTTTTTTCTGTTGCCTTTGTAGAGCTGGATGTATTATCTGCTGTTGTCTTTTGTATCTGTTCTTTCGTTGTTGCCTGAACCCTGCTTGTTGTTTCCTGCTTGGTAGATGTTTCCTGCTCTTCTGACGTTGTTGTTTCCGGTTGTGTTTCTGTCTGCTTTGTTATCACGTTAGAGGCAGTCTTAAACTCAACCTTCTCCTTTCCTTTATGGATCACTTCCATAAAATCCCTGAATATGCTAAGTGTCTTTACAGAACTCTGTGTCTTAGGATAATCGTAACCTGTCCATACAGCCATAGTATAATACTGGCTATATCCACAGAAGTATGCATCCTTGTTACTATTAGTCGTTCCTGTTTTACCAGCTACAATAGCATCTGATGGTTCTGCACCAACACCTGTACCTCCAGTAACTACGGATCTTAACATATCTGTCATAAGGCGGCATGAATTAGTATCATATACCCTCACTTCTCTTCCGGATGTATCTACTATCGTCCTTCCGGATGTGTTAGTTATCTTTGTAACACACGTAGGCTGCCGGAACATTCCATCATTTGCTATAGTGGCATATGCACCTGCCATTTCTTCTGTCGAAACACCATATGTGAAGCCTCCAAGTGCAACTGCGTTGGTGTTCTTATCCATCCATACCTTATGGAATCCCATATTAAGCAGGAAACCTATACCCATCTTAGGTGTAATGTCGTCTCTGTATATTTTCCATGCTACTGTATTCTTCGACTTCATGACAGCAGTTCTTAGTGTCATCTGTCCTGCATATGAGCCATCTGCATTATTAGGTCCACCATCTATCTTTTCATCAGTAACTATAGTATCTGGTGTATTTCCCTGCTGTAAATATGGTGTATAAACAACTATTGGTTTTATTGAGCTTCCTGGCTGTCTGTAGCTCTGATATGCCCTGTTAAGTGTATATCCATCAAGCTCCTGGCTTCGTGAACCAACTATTGCAACAACATTACCTGTACTGTTATCTATACATGTTGCGGCTCCCTGAAATTCATACACACCATCATCCGATAATGTTTTATATGAAGCAAGGTTTTTATCTATCGAATCCTGAAGTGCCTCCTGTGCCTCTGGATCTATACTTGTATACACAGTATATCCACCGCCAAGAAGCATCTGCTGGCATGTTGAATAATATTTCTGGTAAAGTTCTTCATATTCATTATATTCATCTTCTGAATTAAAGTTGTTTCTCATAACGAATCCACAGTACTTCATCATTTCTTCTGTAGCACAATGTCTTGCATATGTTTCTACAGAATTGTTCTTCGTTGATACCTTTTCTCCTGAGCCAGATACAGTTATCTCTTCATCAAGCGCTGTGTTATATGTCATCGAATCTATATAATCTGCATTATATAACTCTTTAAGTATAAGATTCCTTCTTGTAAGCGTAGCATCATAGTTTGTCAACGGATTGTACTTCGTTGGATTGTTTGGTATTGCTGCTATAAATGCCTGTTCTGATACCGAAAGCTCCGCAGCTGATTTTCCAAAATATCCTTTAGCTGCTGCTTCTACACCATAATATCCGTTACTGAAATATATGTTGTTAAGATAGAACTCAAGTATCTGCTCCTTTGAGTATTTCTTTTCAAGCCCCCATGCAAGGAATATCTCCTTGATCTTTCTATCCCACGTTACTTCCTGTGTCAGAAAAACATTCTTGGCAACCTGCTGTGTTATTGTGCTGGCTCCCTGGACTATAGTATCACTTTTACGGTTTGCTATCAGCGCTCGTATAATCGCTTTAATATCAATACCTGAATGATTATAAAAATCCCTGTCCTCCATAACAACAAACGAATCTGCAAGCGTAGCTGGTATGTTATCATAATCTATATAATACATATCCTTTGATGCTTTCATGGTACAAAGCTGGTCACCATTCTTATCATATATAACTGTTGTCTTTCCATTCTTAAAAGTATCAACACTACTCTCATCTGCCATCTGCTTTGCATCTGCTGCAAGCTTAGCTATCTTTACAAGCTTTGGTCCTGCATATATACCTGCACCAGCCAGTAACACAACTATAATTGCTATTACTATTCTTTTTATTATTCTGCGTCTCCTGCGTTTTTTTGAATTAATTCGTACAGGTTTTTTAACTTGTGCGTTTCTTTTCTGTGAAGTTCTGCTTTCTGATGAATTCGCCATATACATATCCTCTTTAATTCTTGTAATATGTTACAAATACATTTTCCCATTGTGTAAATAACTTATTTGCATCTGTTAAGGAAACTGTCTGACTCATACCTGATGCTGCATCCGTATAAGTCACATTCTTAGAATCATATGCCGTTATTATAACATATGAATCATTCCCACTTTTTCCTATAACCGGGCATCCATTATCAATGAAATTAAGCATTTTGTCTATAGATACTCCCTTAATACTTATTCCGCTTACTCCTGGTATACTGCTAAGCACTTCATCTGCTGTCTTTGTCTTAAGAGCTTCCGATATATCTGACTGTCCTCCGGCATATGCAGCAACTGCCTGCAATGCGCTGGCCAGTGCGCCAGATGACTGTCCTGATAATGATAATCCCTTAAGTTCTCCTGTAGTATTTTTATATCTTTTCCATATTGTATTAGCGTTATAATCCGCTACTGAGCCATAGGTATCATACGCAAGGGCTATAGCTTTGGATATATCCGTCGTACTGTTCTGGAACTTACCATATCCATATACATAATACCTTCCATCACCCTTGAATTCTTTTGCCAGTTCAAGAACTGCATCCTCTCTGTATACAACATCAGAAGAAGTCCTGAACTGTACAGTTGTTGATGACAAAGCTTTTGTAAGCTTTATTGCCAGCTCCTGCTTTCTGTTATCACTCACTACAGAATCTAACGCCAGTCCGTCTGTTTTTACATTCTCATCTTTATTGATAAGCTGGTCTATGCTTGTTCCTTCATAACCTGAACCAGACTTCACTATTCTTGTAAGATTAATACGCATATCTGAAACACTTGCATCACTTACATATATACCGTTTTCCTCATACTCTTTTATAATCTCATATGAAGAATTCATGATACATACTTTATACATTGCAAATGTTCTGTTTCCGTCATCTTTTATTATAATGTCATCCTTATGTGCCACACCATATATAAAATCATTATTGATATATCCCAGACATTTTATATAGTCGCCATCATCAGCCTGTATTATGTGTTCACTATCATCTGACATGTTGAATACTCTTATACTTTCAGTTCCATATAGCTTACCGTTAATGCTGTATGCTATAGAGCTTCCATCCTCAGATACCGCATATGTTCCATCTACAAGATCTGATACAACTGTCATAACCTCTTTGCTTATAAGATCAATACAATACAGTGAGTCATCCATAAGTATATAAAATGTATTCTCGTCTGCTAGATAAGCTATGTTTCCTATATTCTGCGATAATATATCATATGGTATATCAACTGGAATATATAATCTTTCTTCAACCTTATTATCTATATATGAATATCTGCAGAGCGAAACACCTGATTCACCTTCATGTTCACCTCTGTTCATATATCCATATACCAAAAAGCTGCAGTCACCACTATCCTGTACATTTAGTATTTTTATGCCATGTTCATTATAATTCTCACGTATACCATCTGTTTCGTCTGTATTAAAAGAGAAAACTCTCGTATATATATTATCATCTGTATTGAAGCACCATAATGAACCCTCATTTACATAATATGCATATTTTGCCTTTTCATCTGAAGCATACTCTGCTGTTGATGATGATTGTATTCCAAGATTAATCTTTCCAGCCGATGTAAGATCGTTCTTTCCATCAAATATCTGGTTTGCTTCCCTTTCATAGTTAAGCAGATAAAATCCTGAATTAGTCTGCCTTATTCTATAGTACTCATAAACATTATATGAATCATAAGAATCATATTCGTTAACCGCACCTGCCCTATAGTTTAAAGTTATAATAGCAACATCCTTGCTTATTTCCTTAACTTTAGGTACAAGCTGGCTTTCTATATATGGTGTTATTTCTCCCCAGCCAACCTGTGATAACGAACTGTTAATATTTACCTTACCATAGTTACTGTTGTTGCCACTTGATAATGTTTCAAGATACTTCTGGATTTCATTCAGTCTGCCTGGATTTAATGTGCATGCATTAAAATATTTTACAAACTCAAACTTCTTATCCAGCTCATAATTCTCTCCTGTAACTATTCTTGTATAATAATATATTTCATCATGTGCTGATGTTTTTATCATTATCTCAAGTGCATACTGTACATTATCATCTATAAGATTCTTTATTCCAAGAGTTGCTGTTATTTTATTGTCATCTCTGTTAAGTGTATTTACCTTAGTATTCTCAATAAGCGAATTATCCGACAGGCTTCTTACTTTGTATGAAACCTCCTGCACATCTGCCCCATAACTATATATTACTATATCAAGCTTTCTGTTCTGTGCTATCGGTGTAAGGCTGTCATTAGTAAGTGCCTGGTTAATAGCTGCTGTATATCCATGAAGTGGATTAAATTCCGTTCCTTCATCTGTCAGCATTGATATGACTGGTAATGTAGCCTCCGTCATAGTCGTTGCCGATGGTGTAACCGTCTCAAGTCCCATAGATAAAAATGTAACAACCATAGTCGCAATAAACAATACGCCTAAAAAAATATATTTGGAGCTGGACCTTTTATCAGTTCTTCTCATTATTCTCTCCATTCCTGTTATTTTACAGATTTAACATTTCACTCATAACTCTTTATAACAGCTTTGAAATAGTCAGCTCTATACCTAGCGCCTTCTGCATATCCTCTGCCTGTTTTTCTGCTTTTTCATCTGTTTTCCCTGTTTTTACAGCTCTTATAAGCAGATTCTTAGGAGTGTGTTCCATATCAATAAATTCCAAAATCTGAGTATCATAACCTCTCGCCTTTAACATATTGGCACGTGCTGCATCGGTTATTATTGCAGACATTCTTTCTTTAAGTATACCATAATCCATAACTGGCGACAGAAGCGTACTGCTTATAGTCCTGTTAGCCTCATGCTGACAGCATGGTACAGACAGTATAACCTTCGCTCCCCATGCTACAGCCTTTGCAAGCGCATAATCTGTTGCTGTATCACATGCATGAAGTGTCACTACCATATCTACACTGTCAACATCCTTATATGTTGCTATGTCACCAACATAAAAATCCAGTCTATCATATCCATATTTTGTTCTTAACTCATTACAATGTTCTATGACATCTTCTTTAAGATCAAGACCTATTACCCTTATATTATAACCCTTGAGCTCCTTCAGATAATAATACATTGCAAATGTAAGATAAGACTTACCACATCCGAAATCTATTATAGTCTGTTCTTTATCCTTATCCAGTCTTGGAAGTATGTCTTCTATAAACTCAAGAAACCGGTTAATCTGCCTGAACTTATCATAGCGTGTTCTTACTATCCTGCCATCAGGTGTCATAACCCCAAGGTCTATCATAAATCCTACTGGTGTGCCTTCCTGGATTATATATTTTTTGGTTCTGTTATGGCTTAACTCCTTTTGTGCCTTTATTTCCTTCGCCTTCTTATACTTACATGTACATGTTCCACTTTTGCTTGAAAGAATAGTTGCCAATGAATCTGTTCTTGTTATCTGCGCCTGCTTAAACTCTTCTTCCATATACTTTTCTATACGCTTCTTAACATCTTTCTGTGTATAATTAGTATGCAGCACCTTTCTTCCAACAAACTCAGATACCTGATACTCCAGTGTATCTTTAATAATAACCGGTCTTATCTTTACCTTCTGTACTTTTGTTTCATCTTTTAGTTTTCTGCTGCTTATAGTCATATCTATAAGGTTTTTATCTATACATATATCAAGTAATTCTTTTATATTCACAAGCTTTCTTCCTTTTCTTATATGGCATAACTGCCAGAACTTATTTTAGTCCCTCCATTATACAATGAAGAGTAAGCTATCGCTTCTGGCAATCCTTACATCATTTTAATCTCTTTGTGTTATTTACACAAGTAATAATATCCGTTTTAATAATCTTTTAAAATCTATTTTCCAATATATACCGGGGAAGCCATGTACACTATCGTTTTATCCTCTGCCTCATCATATTCCATTGAAATATTTATATTTATTTTTTTCTTACCAAGCATGACATAGTCTTTTTGACTTCTGTCATATGCATATACCACAAACATATCCATGGTCTTTCTTGACTGTATTTCCTTTGCTTTAAGCTGTTTTAACAACTCATTACACAGATTTTTCCTATCAGTTATATCTATTCTGCCATCTACTGCTCCCTTAAGGCATACATTAACAACACAATCTATGCCATATTCCTCACATACTGTTTCCACTATTTTTTTATACTGCTCTGTACCTTCTATTCCCTTATCAAGCTTTATATCTATGGCAAGATAATACTTATTCTGGCTTGATAATATCCTTATATCCACATCCCCATAAACTGAGTCCTGTATCAATGCATATGAATCATCTTCTTCATTTGCATGCTTCACTATTTTATATGCATTAAGCCCTATATCTTCTGCTATATCCGTAAGAAGCATTGTTTTAGCATCATCTGACAGGTAGCTTTCAGTTATCACCCCATAAGCAGTAAGCTCTGATGAAACATCCCTGTACACATTGTTGCAGAATATGCTTACCATATCCTTTCTGCTGTTAACTGATACCGCCCTTACTATTCCAGGTGAAAACACACGCACAGCTGTAAATATCCATAAAACTATTGCCAGTATAATACTAAGCCTCTGAAAACTATATCTTTTCGCATATTTGTCTTTAAGCAATATACTCTTATACATATAAAAACCTCCCATCAACCAATAATAATATTCTCTGATATTATTACCAGTTAATGGAAGGTATATACTCATGATGTATTTTAGTCTTTAGCATAACAACTGACTATAATACTTCATTATTAATCAACTGCTCCAAGTCTTGCAAGGGATCTTCTAAGAGCAAGCTCTGCTCTGTGGACATCAAGATTACCTTCCTTTGCAGCAAGTCTTCTTTCCGCTCTTACCTTTGCTTCATTGGCACGATTAACATCGATTTCATCCGGCCACTCTGCTATTTCTGCAAGTACTGTAACACGGTCTTTTAGTATCTCTACTATTCCACCATGAACAGCAGCCTTCTTTACTTCGCCATCCTGATGAATCTTTAACACACATGGAACAAGCACAGCTGTAAGCGGTACATGGTTAGGATATACACCTATTTCACCCTCACTTGTGCACAGCTCAACAAATGTTACATCATCATTGTAAAACACCCTTTCAGGTGTATTTACTAAAAGCTTCATTGTATCTGCCATATCAATTCTCCTTATCAAGATATCTGAGTTTACAATCTTTATTGCTTATCTTCTACTTTGATACCTTTGCAAGTACATCGTCGATACTGCCGCAGTTAAGGAAATAACTTTCTGGGATATCATCATACTTACCTTCAATGATTTCCTTGAAGCCCTGAATTGTCTCACTTATAGGTACATAACGTCCTTCAAGTCCTGTAAACTGTCCAGCTACGAAGAATGGCTGTGAAAGGAATCTCTGTACCTTTCTTGCTCTTGATACAACCATCTTATCTTCCTCTGAAAGTTCATCCATACCAAGAATAGCAATGATATCCTGGAGTTCCTTATACTTCTGTAATATCTCCTGAACTGATCTTGCTACCTTATAATGTTCTTCACCAACGATTCTTGGATCAAGAATTCTTGATGTAGATTCAAGTGGATCTACAGCTGGATATATACCAAGCTCAACTATAGAACGTGAAAGAACTGTAGTTGCATCAAGATGTGCGAATGTTGTTGCTGGCGCTGGGTCAGTAAGGTCATCCGCAGGTACATATACAGCCTGGACTGATGTGATAGAACCATTCTTTGTTGATGTGATACGCTCCTGAAGAGCACCCATCTCTGTCTGAAGAGTTGGCTGATAACCTACGGCTGAAGGCATACGTCCAAGAAGCGCTGAAACCTCTGAACCAGCCTGGGTAAATCTGTAGATATTATCGATGAAAAGAAGTACATCCTTTCCACCCTTATCTCTGAAGTACTCAGCCATAGTAAGTCCTGTAAGACCAACTCTCATTCTTGCTCCAGGTGGTTCATTCATCTGACCGAATACCATGGTTGTCTTCTCGATAACTCCTGAATCCATCATTTCGTGATAAAGGTCATTACCCTCTCTTGTACGCTCACCAACACCAGTGAATACTGAATATCCACCATGCTCAGTAGCAATATTACGTATAAGTTCCTGGATAAGAACTGTCTTACCTACACCGGCACCACCGAAAAGTCCGATCTTTCCACCCTTCTGATAAGGGCAGAGTAAATCTACTACCTTGATACCTGTCTCTAACATCTCTGTATTAGTAGCCTGCTCAACGAATGAAGGAGCCTTTCTATGAATAGGCATATGCTCTACTTCTGGAGCTGGCTTATTATCTATAGGCTCTCCTAATACGTTAAACATTCTTCCAAGTGTCTGCTCGCCAACTGGTACTGATATAGGAGCACCTGTAGCTTCTGCATCCATACCTCTAACAAGACCATCTGTTGGTCCAAGGGCGATACATCTTACCGTGTCGTCTCCAAGATGCTGTGCAACTTCCACAACAAGCCTGCCGCCGTCATTGGTCTTTATGTTGATGGCTGAATTGATTTCTGGCAGATTACCTTCTGTGAATTTAATATCAATTACAGCACCGATAATCTGAGTAATCTTACCAATATTATTCTCTGCCATTGTTACCTCCATCTATAATTATTATAACTATCCGATAGCATTCGCACCTGCTATGATTTCTGTAAGTTCCTGTGTAATAGAAGCCTGACGGGCTCTGTTATACTTAAGTGAAAGATCAGAAATCATCTCATCTGCGTTGCTTGTGGCATTATCCATAGCCTGCATACGTGCACCATTCTCACTGGCAACCGCCTCTATAAGCGCACCATATATAAGACTGCACACATACTTAGGTATGATAAGGTTCAAAGCTTCATCTTCCGCTGGCTCATAGTTCATAGGTGTTGTATCCTCACCGCTGCTTAAGCCATCTGTATCTACTGATACAGGAAGAAGCTTAATAAGCTTAGGCTCATGAACTACTGTATTCTTAAACGAAGTATAAGCAAGATATATCTCACCTATTTCACCAGCTGCAAATCTTTCAAGCAGCTTATCACATATGCTTCTTGCATCTGTATAAAGAGGTTCATTGATAACATCAGAATCATCTTCTGATATATTATACCCTCTTCTTGCAAGATAATCTCTTCCCTTGGTACCTATAGCAACTATATCTATATCTTCCTTTGGAATACCACTCTCTGTAATAAGCTTTGTTAAGTTTGTATTATATCCTCCGGCAAGTCCTCGGTTAGCTGTTATTGTTATAACCGCCTTCTTAGAAGACTCACCAGGAACAAGATACTTGTGATTGATGTTACCTGACCTTGCAAGCATATTGCATATCGTCTCGTACATCAGATCTGAATAAGGCTTTGTGCTCTCTGCCTTTCCCTTTGCTTTTTGAAGTTTAACAGTGGAAACAAGCTTCATAGCCTTAGTAATCTGACCAGTACTCTGAATACTGTCTCTACGCCTTTTTATATCTTTCATTGAGGCCATAGAATTTACCTCCATTCCCACATTTAGAACTTAAATGTTTTCTTAAACTCTTCAATAGCACTTACAAGCAGCTTTTCATTCTCTTCAGTAAGTTCCTTAGTTTCCTTTATAGACTCTGGAATCTGAGGATACTTAGTATCTATGAATTCAAACAAACCTTCCTGGAAATCAAGAATCTTATCTACTGGTATGTCAATAACATACTTCTTAGTTACAGCATATATAATGATAACCTGATATTCAACAGGCATTGGCTTATACTGTGGCTGCTTTAACATCTCCATGATACGCTCGCCCTGTGCAAGCTTCTCCTTAGTATCGGCATCAAGCTCTGAACCAAACTGTGAGAATGAAGCAAGCTCTCTGTACTGTGCAAGCTCTGTACGGATAGGAGCAGCAATCTTCTTAATAGCCTTAATCTGTGCTGAACCACCAACTCTTGATACAGAAAGACCTGCATTGATCGCTGGTCTGAAACCAGAGTTAAACATCTCAGTTTCAAGATATATCTGACCATCTGTAATAGATATTACGTTAGTAGGGATATATGCTGAAACATCTCCTGCCTGTGTTTCGATGATAGGAAGGGCTGTAAGTGAGCCTCCGCCGTACTCATCTGACATACGTGCTGCTCTCTCAAGAAGTCTTGAGTGAAGATAGAATACATCTCCAGGATAAGCCTCACGTCCAGGAGCTCTCTTTAACAGAAGTGAAAGTGTTCTGTATGCTGCTGCATGTTTACTTAAGTCATCATATACAACAAGAACATCTTCACCGTTTTCCATCCACTCTTCACCTATAGCGCATCCTGAGTAAGGAGCAATATACTGAAGAGGTGCAAGCTCACTTGCTGTTGATGCTACTACTGTTGTATAACTCATAGCACCATATTCTTCAAGAGTCTTAACGATACTTGCAACTGTTGATGCCTTCTGTCCGATAGCAACATATATACAATGTACGCCCTGACCCTTCTGGTTGATAATAGTATCTATAGCGATAGCTGTCTTACCTGTCTGACGGTCACCGATGATAAGTTCTCTTTGTCCTCTTCCGATAGGAACCATGGCATCGATAGCCTTAATACCTGTCTGAAGTGGAACACTTACTGACTTTCTTGTGATAACGCCTGAAGCAACTCTTTCTATCTTTCTTGTCTTGTCTGTGTTAATAGGACCCTTGCCATCTATAGGCTGTCCAAGTGCATTAACAACTCGTCCTGTTAATGCATCACCAACTGGAACTTCAACTACTCGTCCAGTTGTTTTGACAGTATCACCTTCGCTTATATTTCTTGAATCACCAAGAAGAACGGCACCTACATTGTCCTCTTCAAGGTTAAGCACCATACCATATACTTCACCAGGGAATTCAAGAAGTTCTCCCTGCATGGCCTTTTCAAGTCCATGGATTCTAGCGATACCATCTGCTACCTGAATTACTGTACCAACTTCTGATACTTCTAGTTCGGCAGAATATCTTTTAATCTGTTCTTTAATAACTGAACTGATTTCTTCCGGTCTTAAATTCATTAGCTTTATGCACCTACTTTCTATTAGATTCAAGCTTTATGCCAGCTGGATATTCTTTAAATTCCTGGCAAGCTCATCGATTTTATGTTTTACACTGCTGTCTACGACTCTGTCTCCGATTCTTATGACCATGCCCGCTATAAGCGATTCATCTATATCATAATTAATCTTGAAATCCACATAATCAGTTGTTGCAAGCAGTCTGCTTACAACTGACAGCTTCTGATCATCTGTGAGAGGTCTGGCTGTGGTAACGAAAGCCACTCCTATCTTCTTGTACTCATATACTCTCTTTATAAAGTACTGGAGCGTGCTTACTATCTTGTCCTGTCTGTCCTTAGACACCATAACAGTTAAAAGTCCTGTAATATCCTTAGATACGAACTTATCGAATACATTCTTTATAAGTTCTTCCTTATCACCCTTTTCTACCTTAGGTGACCTTAATATCTTTACCAGATCCTGGTTATCCTTGAACACATCTATCACAACCTGTGCTTCTTCACATAGTTCGTCGATCTTAGATTCCTGGATGGCGAGCTCAAATAAAGCCTCACCGTAAGTTGTTTCTACTAATTTCGCCATGTGTTCTCACCCATTTCATTCAAAGTCTGTTCAATAATTGCATTACTTTCGCTCTCATCAATAGATTTAGAGATAAGCTTAGAAGCTATCATAGCTGATACAGTAACAATCTGCTGCTTAACTTCATCTGCCACTTTCTGCTTTTCAAGTTCTGCTTCCTTACCTGCTCTCTCGATAATTCTTGCAGCTTCTTCTTTAGCTTCATCTATGATTTTCTGCTCATTATGCATAGCTGTCTTTCTGGCATCACTTAATATAAGCTCTGCTTCTTTATTCGCAGCCTTTAACTTTTCTTCATATTCTGCCTTCATGGCAAGAGCATCTTCCCTGTTCTTTTCAGCAGTTTCCCTGTCACTTGTTATCTTATCCTGTCTTTTCTTTAACATGTTACGAACAGGATTGAAAAGAATAACTGACAAAAGCAGGAATAATATGAATACGTTAATGGCTGTTATCGCAGCATCAAATAAGAGCTGATAATCAAGTCCAAATAATCTTCCTGATGTTTCAAGAGCCACAAATGTACTTCCCAAATTCAATTGTTGGCCTCCTTTCCGTTATCTTAATAAATTTGTCGTCAAGACTAAATGTCTTATATTAGCCCTTAAATGGCTGAACGAACATTAAGATAATAGCTACGGCGAAACCATAAAGACCTGTTGTCTCGGCAACAGCCTGTCCAAGTAACATAGTTGAAGTGATATCTGACTTAGCACCTGGATTACGTCCAACTGCTGCTGCACCATGACCTGCTGCAATACCCTGTCCAACACCAGGACCAACACCTGCGATCATCGCAATACCTGCACCAATGGCTGACATAGCCTGAATAAATTCCTGTCCACTAATATTCATCTTAAAATCCTCCGTTAATAAAATTTAAGCACCGGTTCTTTTATCACCGTGCAATCAAAATGTGCACATTACACAATATTTTATATGCATTTAGCATATAACATTCCAGGTATGAATCTTGTACATGCCTGGACTAACTATGAAAATCTAATATCCAGACCCCTATATCCGGAAATTATATTTCAACTTAATCTGCTATCTTGTCGTTAACATAAACCATAGTTAACATACAGAATACATACGCCTGAATACATCCTGAGAACAAGTCAAAGTATGCATGAAGCACTGCCGGATAAGCAATTGTAAATGGCTTTAACAGATCATAGATAAGTCCCATAAGAACTGTTCCTGACATAACGTTACCAAACAGACGCAATGAAAGAGACAACGGAACTGCAAACTCACCAATAAGGTTAATAGGAAATAAGAACCATATTGGCTGGAACAGTGCCGTATAATGTCTGATTTTATTTTTCTTTATACCATTAAACTGAATGAGTACAAATGTTATAAGACCAAGACACAGCGTAACACCGTAATCCGCCGTAGGCGGTCTCAAGCCAAACAGACCTGAAATATTGGATATAATTATAAAAAGGAACAATGTAGACATATAGTTTACAAACTTGTTCGCATTTTTTCCCATAATTCCTTCAACCATGGTCTGAAGCATTTCTACAATCAGCTCTATTATATTCTGGAAAAATCCCGGTGTGTCTGATGCTTCTGCCTTATTAATCTTAATTCTTGCAATTATAGCAACAACAAGAATAAATATAGAGACTATAAGCAAAGCAACATGTGTTGTATTGATACTGAAATCATAGTCAATACCCGGGATTCGGAACTTATAGAGTGACTTAATCATAAAACTGCTGTCACAGGCTATCATTGAGGTCATCGAGGTCACACCCATGCTCCCCACATTCTTTTCCTCCTTTTCTTAGTATTTTGGACGATATTCTCAAGGCAGCCGGCTGCAGATACGCAGACAGCTTCATAATGAACATTCCAACAAGTGCCGCAAGCAGATCTCCGATATCACAAAGATACAATATTGCAAATATGGCAATCATAACCGTAAGCCTCAAAAGATAACCTAACAGATATGACTTTTTAGGATTAGCTTTTCCATATACCACTTTACGCACTTTAAAGCTCATGTTCAACACACAAAAAATGGCATAAATTACCCCTGCCAGAAATCCAACTGCAAATTTTGCCGGATTCTCAAATAAAAGGAATATAACAATCTCACCAATAATAAGATATAATAAATCTATTACCAATATTTCAGGCAATGCCTCATTTAAATCTCTAAGTCTGTTTGTCATTTTCTTTTTCTTGATTAGCCCTTTCAATTTTCCGCTTAATTTCGTCTTCCTGACGCTTTTTTCGTCTGTTTTCTTCGCTCTTTACAACATTCATAACAAGTACATAGGCATTTCTCGCACCGGCAGCTATTCCGACAACCAGCAAAGGAAGTGTAAAGTATGTTCCAAACTTTTTATCAAGCCATATTCCCAATGCCATACATAAAAACATCGGTATCATCACACATATGCCAACCTGCGAAATTAAAATAATGTTGCGATACTCAGAATTCTTATCACTAGAGCCCATACGAATATCCTCTCAAATTTCGTTTATTATTATAATAACATTTAAAATCAAATAAGTCCATTTTTTTTACATCAATAAAACGATTGAATTTATAGCTTTATATTGCTATAATTCACTTAAAATAAGTACTTAATACAATTTTCATTTTAATTTAACAGATAATTTATACCAAATTTTATATAGCTATATAGAACGGAGATTACCATGAGCGATTTATACAGACGACGTTTAA
>OGMV01000297.1_pt1 | contig 28611 bp, 29 predicted proteins | sample 1573341 | NCBI WGS metagenome assembly OGMV01 (sample SAMEA2581994, study PRJEB24529) | metagenome | biome: Human gut stool | place: China | collected 2011 | reverse complement strand
GATAAGTTCCGTCAGCTTTTCGAAGATGAAAGTGAATATAGTCATTTTCATTGCCATTGTCAATCTGTTCCCAGATACTTGATTCTATCTGTTGCTGTTCATCTTCACGAATCAAGTTGCGAAAACTTTTCTCAGTAAGTCTGAACAGTTCATCTATATCTTTATATCCGGCCATATGAAGAAATTCATCATTTGCAAAAAATAGTTCATCATCTTTTTTGTCAGCTCTGTATATGATGAATGCACCTGGAAGATGTTCAGAGATATCCTTGAATGCGAATCCAAGTTGTTTGCGGGCACCTGACCGAAGTCCTTCTCTGTAGACCATACATCCATTTTTTCCATGAAGCTTTATTTCATAAAGAGCGGCATCTGCGCAACGTATGAGTTGTGAACAATTGGATGCAAATGTTGGATATTCTGCATATCCTAGAGAAATATAAAATGTATGTTCCTTACCATGGTATGAGAATGATTTAGGAAGTTTGGTGAATTTCTGTAGCTGTATAGCTGCTTCTGCAAGGGTACAATTTGGTAAAAGAATGCAGAATTCGTCACCACCATTTCTTCCAAGTAATGCATCGGATGGGAAAAAAGTCTTCATGCTGTCTGCAAGATTCTTTAGTGCCCTGTCTCCGTAATTATGTCCATAGATATCATTAATAAACTTGAAATCATCGATATCAAGGAGCGCAGCCACAAAATGTGCTTTTGGATTTTTTTGAATTATTTTTTCTGCAAATTCATCAAATCCATAGCGGTTATAAATATTTGTAAGAGAATCTGTGTGCGCCAGTATCTGAAACTTTTTCTTATGTTCTTTTGCTACTAACCATACTCTGGTAAGAACTGACAGGAGAAGGCTTATTGTAAGAAAAAATCCGATAATGATTATCAGTAATGTGGCATTTCTCCATCCACTTTTAGGAGTTACTTCAAATTTCCAGTTTTCGTCTCCTATTGTAAATGTATAAGAAACAGGACGATTTATTTGCCCATCTGATTGATAAACCACTTTATAAGTATCACTCCATGGAGCGTCTGTTTTTGAAATTTTGTATTCGTATCCAAAATTTGAAAGTGCACTGATTGAATCTGAAAAAATATCCGGGACACGCAGGATAACAATAGTAAATCCCCAGAAATAATCATGTACGTTTTTATCATTTAGGTATACGGGATTGCGGACTGCAATTCCATATCCTCCCTGTTTTAATTTGAAGGGGCCCTGCGTAATGATTGTATGGTTGTCTCTTGCGTAACAGGAAATTTTTCCGCGGTCTTTATCATGAATCAAATCAATCTTACCTGCCCCATTTTCATTAGCCGGATAAATATCTGTAACAACACCATTAGGAGCGAGCTGTACACTTTCAATAGAATCAGACATAAGATTTCCTGCAATTGTTTCAAACTGATGGATTTCGCCATCTTCACTTATTAAGATTTGCTTCAAGGTATCTGTGATCTCAATTCCATTTGTAATTTCATTCTTTATTTGTTGGCCATAGGTGGCTACGTTTAATTGTGCTGTTATGTGTCTCTGCTCTTTTTCGTGGGTGTCTGTTTTGTATACAAGTAAACTAACAAAGCATATGCCCAATAAAAAAATGATAAGAGGCACAAGCGTTTTCTTTTTCACTTGGTTCACCTCATTTTGTCCATGGGAATTATTATAATAAAGTATTATATCATAGAAGTTGAAAAACAGAATAAGTTTTATGAAAAAACGAACTGTGCAAAATCTTTATACATCTATGACAGAAGAATGTATATCGATAGGGATTTGTGTTTATGTTAATTGTGGAAGTGACAAGTATTATACCATTTAATTATAAACATTGAAAATGCCACAAAAAAGTTGGGAAATACTCAATGGGAATGTACCAAAGATTAGCATTAGCACAGGCAATAATGGAAAATCAAAGTATTTTTATTTTAAAAATATAATAATTATAATCTACAGCACTCCGCAGGCTTTTTTTGCCAGCATATCAGCCATATCATTGTATTTGTCACCGGAATGACCTTTGACTTTTTCAAACTGTACGTTTACTTTGGTTTTGATTTTGTTGTAATAATCTCTGTAGGCTATTGTGCCCTTCTTGTTGGCTTTCCATTCTCCGGTACACCATTTTGAGATTCCCATATAATCATAATAAATTGAAAGATTGGTGATGCCGTGGTTTACGGCATATTCCATTGCTGCCATTGAACCAAAAATCTCGCCTGCAACATTACGCATTGAAGCCATTTCCGCATCGGAGAAAGATTTTGACATATGAAGTTCTTCGCCATTGTGAAACATTACGACGCCGTAGCCGAATTCCTTGGTGGCAATATTGTAGCTTCCGTCAACATAGGCAGTGGCGCAGGAAGAATCAGAGGCAATGCTGCCATCAACGTCAATAGGGATTCCTGAATTGGAAGAACTTTCAATGCCTAAAAAAGCAAGAGCTTCATCTTTAGTTTTAAAGCTTTTGAAAACTGCGCCGGAATAGCCGTCAACGCTTTTTTTACATTCGTCCCACGTTTCAAAAATTCCGGGAGTCTTACCATTTTTTACAGCATAAAATTTTTTTGCCATAAAGAACCTCCTGTACATAAATCAAATAATTGCAAAATTATTTTGTTTATACTCCTAGCCGTCAAAATTTGTATAAGCAAACAATAGGCAGATTTTTGAAATTTTGCGAGCATAGTGTAAGGCGTAAAACCTACTGTTTGAGCGTAGCGAGTTTAGGTTTTCGCCTTACAATAGACGGCGGAGCAAAATGATAAAATCAACGTGTTTGCGTACAAATTTTGACTGCTAGGAGATTAAGTAGTGTTTCGTAATTATTTGATTAAATTTATTCTTGAGAATTTGTTTCTTTAACAGCCTCCGTAACTTTTTCAGTTGCTTTGGCTGTTGGCTTTGTTGGAGCCTTTGTTATTTTTTCTGTTTTCTTTTCAGTTTGTTTTTCAGTCTTCTTTTCTGTAGTATTTTTCTTGGCTGTTTCTTTTGTATTGCTTTTCTTTGTTGTATTTTCTTTTTTCGTAGTTTTTTTAGTTGTCTTTGGCTTTGAGTTTTTCTTTTTTGTTGTTTTTTCGGTTGTGTTTTTGTTGTTTGTATAGCTTGATTTTGCTGTTGTTTCACGACCGATTGTTTCTCTGCCAATTGTTTCTTCTTCGCTGTCTGTGTTGCTGTAAGAAGTTGTTGTTTCTGTTTCTTTTTTCTTCTTTTTACGTTTCTTCTTAGAAGTTTTTGAATCGGTGTTCCATGGGTTATTTTCGTCAGGATCTGACGGGTCCCATGAGGAACGTGGATCGGATTCGTTTAGCTTCTGCATTTCAGGTAAAGGAAGCACAGGTTCTTCGTTAGACTTTGAGTAGATTTTGACTTTTGTGCCTTCAGGGCAGTTGTCGTAAATCCATTTTATGTCAGCAACCTGAAATCTTACGCAGCCTAAAGAGGCAACATTGCCAAGTTTGTTGTATTCCCAGTATTCAAGGGCATCACTTTCAGGTGATGTGTAAGGCACTGAATGTAACATAATCTGTCCCTGAATTCTTACGGCGTACTGAGCATATGTGTTATCAACCATTAATCGCCAACGATATTTTTCTGAAACGGTAAAAGTACCATTAGGTGTAAAATCGTTCTCACGACCTGTTGAACAAACGAAAGCCTTGTAAGGAACTGAATATTTACCTTTCTTGTCAATGCCGTAAACAATGGCAAAGTTCTCTTTCTTGTTAACTTTTATATAGAAAGGATGCTCAGCCTTAAAATTAATCAGCTTCTTATAATTAACAGTTGTAGTTTCCGGAACGGTAGTCTGTGCCACAGTTGTTTCGGAATTAGTTGTTGTTTCCTTAGAATCAACGCTCTTGCTTGAACAGCCTACGGTAAAAATAGCAATATTTAGTAATAAAATGCCGGCACCAAGACGCCAGCATTTGTGAATCTTATTTTTTATCATTTAGTGTCTCCATACTTCATATATTTTTATCAATTAGTGCGACTAAAAAAATAGTCTACGCATATTCTATATTTTTAATAAACTAATTGCAATAGAAAAAATAGGAATATTGATAAAAAAACATTATTAATGAAAGTCCTATTTTGTTGACGTGAATTGTGGGATTTGATAAAATTTGTTATTAGTAGGAAAAAAATATAGATTCCGCAGAAAATTTCATTTTTGGAAGGAGAACAAAATGGGATACACAAAACAGAAAATATTAAATATGGCAGAGACAGAGGATGTAGAATTTATCCGTCTGCAGTTTACTGACCTTTTCGGAACATTAAAGAATGTTGCAATTACAAAGAGCCAGCTGGCTAAGGCATTAGACAACAAGATTATGTTCGACGGATCTTCTATTGAAGGTTTTGCCAGAATTGAAGAATCAGATATGTATTTATATCCTGATTATGACACTTTTGAAATTTTACCTTTTAGACCACATCAGGGTAAAGTTGCCAGAATGATTTGTGATGTTTACAAACCTGACGGCACACAACTTGAAAATGATCCAAGATACATATTAAAGAAGGTTCTGAAAGAAGCAGAAGATATGGGATACGAATTTAACGTAGGACCGGAATGTGAATTCTTCCTTTTCCATACTGACGATTACGGAAACCCAACAACAATCAGCCATGAGAAAGGCAGCTATTTCGATTTGGGACCAACAGACTTAGGCGAAAATGCCCGTAGAGATATGGTTCTTAACCTTGAAGAAATGGGATTTGAAGTGGAAGCATCACATCATGAAGTTGCACCTGCACAGCATGAGATTGATTTTAAATACGGTGAAGCATTAGAAACTGCTGATAAGATTATGACATACAAACTTACAGTAAAGACTATTGCAAAGCGTCATGGATTATATGCATCATTTATGCCAAAACCAAAATACGGAATGTGCGGTTCAGGAATGCATATTAATATGTCTTTATTTAACAAAGAAGGACAGAATATTTTCGTTGATGAAAATGACAAAAACGGACTTAGCAAAGAAGCTTACAACTTTATAGCAGGATTAATGAAGCATATGCGTTCAATGACAGCTATTATTAATCCTATTGTAAATTCATATAAGAGATTAGTTCCGGGATACGAAGCTCCAACATACATTGCATGGTCAGCAACAAACAGAAGCCCCCTTATTAGAGTGCCGGCAGCAAGAGGACTTGGTACAAGAGTTGAACTTAGAAGCCCTGACTGTGCTACTAACCCATATCTTGCAATTGCAGTATGTTTAGCAGCAGGACTTGACGGAATTAAGAATAACCTTCAGCCTGTTGACAGCATTCAGAGAGATATTTACTCAATGACTGATGAGGAAAGAGATGAAGCAGGAATTGAAAATCTTCCAAAGAATCTTTACGAAGCAATTCAGGAAATGAGAAAATCAGATTTTGTTAAGGGAGTTCTTGGCAAGGAAGTATTCAAGAAATACATTAAGGCTAAGGAAGAAGAATGGATGGAATACACATCACAGGTTACTGATTGGGAAATTGACAGGTATTTAGGACGAATCTAAGAATCATTAAGATTGAATAAAATTCGGAGGAAAAACATTGTCAGGAATAATAGTAGCATTTCCTAAAGCCCAAGATGGAACGGCCATAAAGAACCTTTTGGTTAGAAACGGATACGATGTTGTATCAAGTTGCACAACCGGGGCACAGGCCATAAACCTGGCGGATAATTTAGGTGAAGGAATTATAATAAGCGGGTACAGACTCCCGGATATGTTGTATACCGGAATATTGGAGAATGTTGAAGGCAGATTCGAGATGCTTCTTGTAGCATCAAAACAGAGATTGCTTGAAGATGAAACCGGCATTGCAATGCTGGAGATGCCAATCAAGGTCAGGGATTTCCTTAATTCCATCGAAATGATGGAGAATAACTTATTTGAGAGAACCCGAAAGAAAAAGAGAAAGCCGGGACAGCGTTCAAAAGAAGAACAGGCAGTGATTAATCAGGCCAAAGAAGTTCTAATGGACAAAAATAATATGTCGGAAAATGAGGCACACAGGTACATACAAAAATCAGCCATGGACAGTGGAAGAACTATGGTTGAAACAGCCGAAATGATTCTGGCAATTATGTATAAAGAATAAAAAGAAAGAAGGACAGAAAAAGATGTATAAGATTAATGAAAATTATTTAAAGTTACAGGGTAGTTATTTGTTTTCAACTATTGGAAAAAAAGTTGCAGCTTACAAAGAAGCTAATCCTGACAGAGATGTAATCAGTTTAGGTATTGGGGACGTTACACAGCCATTGGCACCTGCAGTTATTGAAGCTTTACATAAGGCAGTTGATGAAATGGCAGTAGCAGAAACATTTCACGGATATGCACCTGATTTGGGTTACGAATTTTTGAGAAGTGCCATCAGAGAGAATGATTACAAAGCAAGAGGTGTTGATATTGCTTTAGATGAAATCTTTATTAGTGACGGAGCAAAATCAGATTCAGGTAATATTGGTGATATTTTTGCAGAAAATAACAGAATCGCTGTATGTGATCCTGTCTACCCTGTATATGTTGACACAAACGTTATGGCAGGAAGAACAGGAGAATTTATTAAGAAAACTGAAAGCTGGAGCAATGTAATCTATATGCCATGTACAAAGGCTACTAATTTTGCACCAGAGATTCCAAAGGAAACACCTGACATTATTTATTTATGTTTCCCTAACAACCCAACAGGTTCAACAATTACTAAGGATCAGTTACAGGAATGGGTTGATTATGCTAACAAAGTTGGTGCAGTTATTATTTACGATGCTGCATATGAAGCATATATTTCAGAAGACAACGTACCTCACACAATTTATGAATGTGACGGTGCAAAGACTTGTGCCATTGAACTAAGAAGTTTCTCAAAGAACGCAGGTTTCACAGGTACACGTCTTGGATTTACAGTAATTCCTAAAGAATTAGAATCTAACGGAACAAAGCTTAATGCACTTTGGGCTAGAAGACATGGAACAAAGTTTAATGGTGCTCCATACATTATCCAGAGAGCCGGCGAAGCTGTATATTCAGAAGAAGGAAAGAAGCAGACAAAGGCACAGGTTGCTTACTACATGAACAATGCTAAGGTTATTATGGACGGACTTAAAAATGCAGGCTTCTCAGTAAGCGGTGGTGTTAACGCACCTTATGTATGGCTTGAAACACCAAAGGATATGACTTCATGGGAATTTTTCGATTACCTTCTTAACAATGCCAACATTGTAGGAACACCTGGTTCAGGATTTGGCCCAAGTGGTGAAGGATACTTCAGACTGACAGCATTTGGAACACATGAGAATACATTAAAGGCAATTGAGAGAATCAAGAATCTGTAGGGATTATATTGAATAATTAAATAGATTTGTTAAAATAGAACTATCACCACGGTGATAGTTCTATTACGTTACAAAAAATAACAAAATAAAAAAGAAAAGGGGGAAGGAATAGAATATGGTAATTAAAATATGGCACGGCTCAGAGAAAATTATTAAAAAGCCAATGTATAACGAAGGAAAAATACATAATGATTATGGTAAGGGATTTTATTGTACTGAAAGTAAAGAATTAGCTAAAGAGTGGGCATGTAAAGAGATTGGAAAAGATGGATTTGCAAATTGTTATGAATTTGACACAGACGGATTGAAAATATTGGATTTATCGGATGATAAATATAATGTTTTAAATTGGTTGGCAATATTAGCTTTTAACAGGAATTTTAAAACATCATTGTCTGTAGCAAGAGAAGCAAAGAAATATTTAATTAATAATTTTGGTATTAATACAGATGATTATGACATTATAAAAGGATATAGAGCAGATGATTCTTATTTTGCTTTTGCAAGAGCATTTGTAAATAACCAAATAAGCGTTGATGAATTGGAAAGAGCAATGAAGCTTGGAAAGTTAGGAGAACAGATAGTTTTAAAATCACCTAAAGCATTTGAAAGAATTAAGTATGTGGAATATGAAATAGCGGAAAATCAAAAATATTATCATAGAAGACTAGAAAGAAATAAAAAGGCTGAAGATGATTTTACAGAGTTACTTATTAATGCAGATATAAAAGGTCTTCACATAATAGATATTATGAGAAAGGATGAAGAGAATAATGACTGAGGAATGCAATAATTTTGTAATGGAAGAAGCAATGAATAACTTAGGAGATGCTTTTGACTATGTGGTTTATGATTATAATATGGACTTGGATGAATTTATGGATATGTTTATCGTTTCAGGTATTGCAAGAGAGTATGAGTATAAAAATGCTACATATGTATTAGGAATGTCAGGACCTGAATTAGTGTGGAGCGTTTTTGATAAAGTAGGGTTAGAAAATGATTATCGTAAATCTACAGATATTATAGGAAGAAAGACAAAAGAGTATTGGAGTGGATGGATTTTAGCATATTATCAGTGCATTACAGGAAGAAGTTACAATAATATTATGTCTTATATATCGGTTAATGGAATAAAAGAAATGTACAATCCTTTACATGAAGCCCAAGAGGATAGTTTTGTTGAAGTACTGAATAATTATATCGAAAAACAACCACTTAAATCTAAAATAAAAGAGTACAGATTGGATAATGGTATAACACAGATAGAGTTATCTAAGCGTTCAGGCGTTTCATTAAGAGCAATTCAAATGTATGAACAGTTGCGAAAAGACATTCGTAAGGCTAATGTAACATCAGCGGTAAAGCTGGCAAGAGAACTTGGATGTAGGGTAGAAGATTTAATAGAATAAATAAAAAATGAGCTGCCACAACAGCTCATTTTTTATTTATTCCACATACTCCTCATACCCATTACTCAAAAAGTAATTATCCATATACGGCTGAAGCAGTTTTGTCAAATCATCATTTGTTTTATAACTTACCCCATCCAACACAATATAATCACTTAGCATAGTCAATCGCTTTACATCATCAATATAATAAATATCGATATAAAGTCCGCCTGCTTTTTCTTCTTTAGTTTCATATTTTGACAATTTAGTGGAAGACAATATGTTCATAATATTGGAAATATCTTTTGCATCAGTTATTTCAATTCCCCTACCATTAATCCAATATACAATCTTTGTACAGTTTTCAGATGGAAAGATAGAGTTCTTTGAAGTCAAAGGTGTAAAACTGTATGTTGTTTGAGCAACAGTGCGACTAGATATATCATTGTTTTGAGAAGATGCATTATTGACAAATCCGCATGAAGAAAAAAATATAGTCAAAAATAAAATGAAAATTGGAAATACAAACTTATTAATACCCATCATAATTGAAACCCCTTCACATAATATGCTCATATAATAAATCATTATTTTTAATTTGTAAAGCTAAAAATATATAAAAACAGTAGAATATTGACTGAAATTAGTAAATAATGTATAATTATTCCTGTATTAGCAAAATAAAATAATAGAAAGGGGAAATTAGTTGGTATGAATAATTTCAAACAAAAGCTAATGTTTTTTGTATGCATAATAGCAATTATGTTTAACATTGCTGTAGTAAAAGATGTATATGCGGGAGGTAGTACAGAAGAACTTAAAACGGAGTATGGTCAATTAGAAAATCTCATCTTAGAAAAATCAGGAAAGATTGTAAATGAAAATTTAGATTCAATTATATCTATTGTAAAATCAAGTTGTGAAGAATTGAACATTGATAGTGAAGAATTAATTGGATTAAGTAAGCAGGATCCATTTGTTATATATTCGCTAGACGACACTAATAACAGCGGAGTGTTTTATTATCCTATAGGTAATAAATATGGGAGAATAGTTTTTACGGTGCAAGTTTCAGGAAAAGAGAATAGTCAAAATTATGATATTTCTACAGATTATGTAGAAATGTTGAACAATATTGATTATGTAAATAATAAATATCTATTCTATGAATCTAAGGAAACCATATATGCTGATAATGGTTGTGAAATAATGGATGTGAACACAGGAACGACAACGAATAGTGTAGTTGATTTTTTCGCATTGAATTATAGAGAGAAAGTAAATAAAATACAAGAAAGAATTAACAATAAAGTTAACTATGAAGAAACATCAAATTCAGGTTTAGCAACATATACACCATCATTTATGAATACTGGAAGTAATGTCAAGGCGTGTGCTTTACATAAACGTCAGTCTCAAGGAAATTATGGATTGTGTTGGGCTGCTAGTGTAGCTACCATAGTTAATTATAGAAAAGGTAAAAACATTACAGCAAAAAATGTTGCAGATATGATGGGAATTGGTTATAACACTGGTGGAACAGTAGAAAATGCTGTTGTAGCTTTAAATAGTTACCATGTTAGCTATAAGGTTCATTATAGTCAAAATAGTTGGAGTTTGTATAAGAGAAACATAGATACAAAATATCCAGTATACGCACATTGTTCATCTAAATCTGGATATCATGCAGTTGTGGGATTTGGTTATAAAATTCAAAATGATACGAAGTATGTTTTCTTCTGGAATCCAGGAAGTGCTAGCGTAGCTATTGTAAAGTATAAAGCAAAAGGAACTACATTTTCTTATAATAATACTACGTGGACTTGGAAACTTTCAGTTTCTAAAAATGGATAGATATAACTGTAAGAGTAAAAATAAAATATTGTATATCAAAGCTTGTAAATACTGAAAATTGGAAGAAGTTATTTACAATGAAGAAAGATGAGATTAGGCATATCACAGATAAGTGTGATATGCCTAAATTTATGAGCTTTATGATCCTGCTGAGCTCGCGAAACATTAACCATTCGTTTGACGGGGATGATTTTTATGTTAAAGGGATCTTTACATTTATTAATATGGGAAAATAGTATTTTTAATATTTTGAATATAATAAATGCAATATAGTCCCAAGTTGGTGTGTCTAATAAGTGAAAGGAGGGCAAATGTTTATGAAAAATGAGAAAGCAAAGTCTATAAGCGAAGACAAAAAGCTTGACGAAATGGAATTGCAAAGTATGCTTGAAGCTTACGGAAATGATATCTTAAGGCTTTGTACACTTTATTTAAAGGACAGGCATTTGGCGGAAGACGCACTACAGGAAACATTTATTAAGGTGTGGCAGAAATATCATACATATTTGGGACAGGCTAACGAAAAAACATGGATTATGAGAATTGCCATTAATGTTTGCAAAAATTATTTGCGAACAGCATGGATTAAGAGAAACAGTGTTGTTCAAATAGAGGATATTGTGAAAGCTTCTCAGTGTCAGTACAGGCATATTGAGGAATCGGTTGATTTGCTGAATGCTATTTTGACATTGAAAGAAAAGTATAGGGTAGTGCTGCTTTTGTATTATTATCAGGAATTTACTGTAAAGGAAATTGCAGAGATTTTGGATAAAAAACAGTCAACGGTTTTATCTTTGATGAAAAGAGGGAGAGAGCAGTTGAGACAAAAGTTGCAGACAAATTATATGGAGGGTGAAAGATATGAGTTTTAGAAAAGATGTAGACGAAATGATGAAGAACGTTCAGGTTGATTATGAAATGACTAACAATATTATGAATAACACGGTGAGAAATAGTGGGAAAAAATATAGAGGTTTTAGGAAAAAAGCTATAGTTGTGGTGACGCTTGCAACGCTTTGTATAGGGACAATGGCAGTTGGAGTTAGCGGTTTTTCGGGTGCATGGAACAATATTGTTCAATTGATTCAGCACAAGGGAATCGAAATGGATGAGGCACAGGCAGTTAATTTTTCAAAAAAAGGTTACATAGATGTTGCTGATGCTGATAAGGTTACTGCTACAAATAATGGAATTAAAGTGTCCTTAATACAGACTATTTCAGACAAAAAAGCTATTTATCTATATTTGAAAGTTAAATCTGAAGATAAAAAATTAAATAATGGAATGTCTTTTGTAGGGGCAAAAATTAATATAAAAGGTTTTGGAAATATAGACGGTGTTGCAGGAGATTTAAATGTGACTTCTGATTATGAAGGCGTGTTTGAAGTCAGAATGGATGTTTTATCAGAATATAAAGAAAAAAACTTAGATATTGACGGAAAAGATATTGAATTAACTCTTAATTGTTTACGCCAGGTGTACAAAACATCAGCTGATTATAAAGTAAATGATGATATTGCCCAAGGTGAGTGGAAGATTAATTGGAAAGGCAAGAGCAATAATAGTAGCAAGGTAATTAAACCTAACCAAACTATTATTCATCACAAAAACAAGCTTACTGTAATTAAGATGGAAATTACACCGTTAACAGTTACTATTGATTTTGATTATCCTGCAAGAAAGGAATATGAGGAAATTTATATTCCATTTACTGTTGTTATGAAAGATGGAACAAAATATAAAACGACAGAAAGTGGTTTTAATACTATTTTTTACGGCGATGTAATGGGTAAAAATTTAGCCATGAATATTAGCAAACCGTTAGATATAGACGAAATTGACTATGTGGACATAGCCGGACAACAGTACAAAGTACAGTAGTTTTTTTCAAATATACGGGAGATTTGTGGAAACGTGAAGGACGCAACAATCCGTGAAATTAAATTTTTTGTGTTTTGAGAACTTAATTAAATATAAAAACTTGACCGTCGCAAACCGTTGTGGATTTTGCGGCGGTTGTTTACCTTATGAAAAAAATTTGTTATAATGCAATAGATTAACTGGGAAAGGAGGAGAACGTTGTTTAGCAATTTATTCAAAAAAAGCGATAAGCCTAGCGCAGCAGTATTTGTAGACTATGAACATTGGTACTATGGATACAATAATATTTTTTCAATGAAACCTAATGTGCAGGAATGGTATGATGAACTTACAGAAGAATATAATGTAAAAAAGTTAATGTTTTTTGGGGATTTTAATGGTAGTGCAATAGAAAAAGAATTACCTAAATTAGAAAAAATTACAAAAAATGTTGTGCACACCGCAAGCACTAAAGATGGTGTAGATAAGGATTTTACAGATTTTATTATATTAGATGCAATTTATCGTGAAGCGGCAAAAAAAGATTCGCCGGATGTATTTGTTATATTTACAGGTGATGCACATTTTAATTTGGCAATTAAGTATCTTCGTGAATTAAAGAAGAAAGTTATTATTTATGGCGTGAAGAGATCGTTAAGTAACAAGCTTAAATCTTCAGCTAACTCATATGTTGAAATGCCAAGAACAAATCAGGAACAGCACTATTATTACGATGCAATTTTGAAGTCATTATACATTTTAAAGAAAAGACGCAAAATGGCAACATATTATAAAACCATTGATAATGTTTCAGCACATAGTGGAGTTTCAAGAGAAAGAATACAGGCTGCACTTGACGACTTAATGAGTAATAAGTATTTGGCTGAAGAAGAGAAGCAATACAGAGGAAAGAAGCCAAAAGTACTTGTTGTAAACTGGGACAGACTTGAAGAAGAAGGTTTGTGGAGCAATAGCAATAGTTAGAGAATGTAGAAAAAAGCTCTAAAGATTGCAATAAGTGTAAATGATATGGTAGAAGAATTATAGGATTCTAAAGATTTACAATTTAAGAGAAAACATAACCACCACATTGGCAGAAATATGGGGCTGCCGGCGTGGTGGTTTTTTGGTGGAAAAAATTGTGTGTGTTTGAAGATTTCTCTTCTCATTTTTCGTACAAAGTCGTTAGGGGCAGTGTCCACACCACCGGGGGCCGGCATTTTGGCTCACCGACACGTAATCGTAGCCGAAAATACAAAGTCACCACAAAAAAACAACAGAAAGCACACCCTATGGGATGTGCTTTCTGCAATACACATAAAAGTGTATCTTATTAAAATAAATTTCTCCAGAAAATACGGCTGTACAAATTAAAAATAAATCTAAAATAATTTCTAAATTGTATAAAACGAAATTAAATACTTCTATATCAAATAATCCTATATCTCACTATATCCATATCCGTTAACCAGTGCTTCTACAGGTTTGCCTTCCTTGCACATTGGACAATCACTGTGAGTAAATGCTTCATAGTTAGGAATATCATCTGCTCTAAATAGTGCATCAATTCTATGTCCGTTAATTGAATCAACTGCGCTAAAGATAGCTGAGATACCCTGAAGAATGCCACCGTAATATTCGATGCATTCAATGCTGTTGCGGACAGTCTTTCCTGTTGTTGCTGAAGCAAGAAGCAGAAGAATGTTCTTTCCATAGATTTCAGGTTTCAGGTTATCTCTGAAAATCATTTGTCCGTTGGAATTAAATTCAGGAGTGACGACGTAAATAGTCTTATGTGCGTTAGTTGATAAAACTCCTGATCTGCTAAGCTCACTTGCAAGAAAAGCACCGATAACTTCGCAACCATCTAAACAAACAATTGTATCAATTGGCTTATCCATAACATTATAATAATCCTTCATGGCAATGGCGATTCGTTCAGCTTCGTTCTGACGTGTCTTCATAGTAGTCATGTCAAGATAATAATTAAGGTGTGAGTGATTAGTAACAAAATGCCCCGGAATAACTTTTAATGCAATGTTAGAGTCCTTTCTGGCATAGTATTTCACGATTTTGTTTTTAATCATAAAGGGCCTCCTTTCCGTAATCAATCTGGAAATTGATTACATGCCAATATTCAATTTTTAGCCGTACAAACTTATAAAACAATTATACAATAATCTCTGCTGTTTTCAATGAAAAAATATTCCAAACTGTCAAAAAATTCCACCCCAATTAATAAAGTGAAAAACTAATTGTCTATAAGAAATAAGATGAATATGTGTTAAATTTTCACAAAAATGCATATAATACAGAAATTGGTAGAAAATTTAGTAAAAAACTATTGATAAAAAGCGTTTTTAAAAACTATCATATCCTACAATACCAATAGGAAAAGGGAGAGATGAAAAATGAGAGGTATTATTGAATTTTTAAAATATAGTTCAGTATGTATGTGCAATTCTCTTACATATTCACATAGCACAGTTAGAAAGCAGGTAGACTAATGGACTTTAATTTTATTAATGAGCATATACCCTTGTATGTGGAAGCAGCAAAGTTAACATTGATTATGGCATTTTGGGGGATTTTGCTTGCTATAGTTGTAGGCTTAATCGTAAGCCTGATTAGATATTTTAAGGCGCCGGTTTTAGACAAAATAGTTGGATTTTATATTGAATTGTCAAGAAACACACCGTTGTTGATTCAGTTATTTTTCTTATATTTTGGATTGCCAAAGGTTGGAATTGTACTTACATCGGAGCAGTGTGGTGTTATAGGATTGGCTTTCCTTGGAGGAAGTTATATGGCAGAGGCTTTTAGAAGCGGACTTGATAATGTGGAAAGCATTCAAATTCAGTCAGCACTAAGCCTTGGAATGAAAAAATCACAGGCATTTAGATATGTAATTCTTCCACAGGCAGTTTCAAATTCAATTCCGGCATTTTGTGCCAACATTATATTTTTGATAAAAGAAACATCAGTTTTTAGTGCTGTGGCATTGGCGGATTTAATGTTTATTACAAAAGATTTAATTGGAATTTATTACAAAACAGATGAAGCATTATTTATGTTGGTTATTGCTTACCTTATTATTTTGCTTCCGATTTCATTGATTTGCAGTTTGGTTGAAAGGAGGGTTCGCTATGCAGAATATGGGGATTAGTGTGTTGTTTAAAGGCAACAATTTTCTAAGGCTATGCCAAGGACTTTGGGTAACATTACGAATCGCTCTTATGGCAATGATTTTTTCAATTATACTGGGATTCATTTTGGGAATGATAATGACATCAAAAAACAAAGTAGTCAAATTGATTTGCAGAATTTATCTGGAAATTGTAAGAATTATGCCTCAACTAGTGTTACTTTTCCTTGTTTATTTTGGGGCAGCCAAGCACTTGGGAATGAACATGCCGGGAGAATTGGCGGCGGTCATAGTGTTCACATTTTGGGGCACGGCTGAAATGGGCGACCTTGTTAGAAGCGCACTTATTTCAATACCAAAGCACCAATACGAAAGTGGTTATGGGCTTGGTCTTACAAAATTGCAGGTATTTATTTATATTATTTTTCCACAGACTATAAGGAGGCTGCTTCCATCGGCAATCAATCTGCTTACACGTATGATTAAAACAACATCTTTGGTAGTGCTTATCGGTGTTGTGGAAGTAGTAAAGGTTGGAAAACAAATAATTGACGCATCAAGATATACCGCTAGCGACTCGGCACTTTGGGTATACGGTGCAATATTCCTTATGTATTTTGTAATATGCTTTCCTTTTTCAAGATTGTCAGCATTCTTGGGGAAAAAGTTAGCAGGATAGGAGAAAATCATGGCAGAAAAAATTTTGCAAGTTGAACATTTAAAGAAATCATATGATGGAAAAACAAATGTTTTAGACGATATATCTTTTGGAATCGAAAAAGGCGAGGTTGTGGTTATAGTCGGCCCGTCAGGTTGTGGAAAAAGTACTTTCTTAAGGTGTTTGAATAAGCTTGAAAGTATTAATGAGGGTGCACTCAAATTAGACGGACAAAATTATGAGAATGAAAAAAAGAACATTCATTTAATTAGAGAAAAAATAGGCATGGTTTTTCAAAGTTATGACTTATTTCCCAATATGTCAATTATGGATAACCTGACTTTGGCACCGGTTAAAGCTCAAAAAAGAAAAAAGAGCGATGTTGAAAAAGAAGCCGAAAAGTTGCTTGAAAGGGTTGGACTTTTGGAGAAAAAGGATAGTTACCCACGACAGCTTTCAGGTGGTCAGAAGCAGAGAGTTGCAATAGTAAGAGCATTGCTTATGAATCCAGAGATTTTACTTCTTGATGAAATAACAGCGGCACTTGATCCGGAAATGGTAAGGGAGGTTTTGCAGGTGGTGCTTGAACTTGCCCAAACAGGAATGACCATGATTATAATAACTCATGAAATGGAGTTTGCGAAAGCAGTTGCAGACAGGGTTATTTTCTTAGATAAGGGAAAAATAGTAGAAGAATCTGAACCAAAGGAGTTTTTTGAAAATCCAAAGACGCAAAGGGCAAAACAGTTTTTAAACAGTTTTCAATATGAAACTGTTTAGATATAAAGCTGGTTAAATCAGCAAAAAATTTTTAGGAGGGAATCAAGATGAAAAAGAAAATTTACAAGACGGGAATTGCACACCATTTAGATGCACTTCGTGCAGGTGTGCAAGTAGGCAATCAATTCTCTTTGAGAATTGGTTACAAATTTAGGAGGGAATCAAGATGAAAAAGAAAATTTTAGGAGTTTTATTGGCAGTTGGTATTGTTGCAGGAGTTATTGCAGGATGTGGAAACAGCAATACTACACAGGATGGAGCAGAAAATGCAAGTCAGGCATCAGCTATGGCAAAGGCTAGAACTCTTGACGAAATTAAGAAGTCAGGCAAAATCAAAATTGGTGTGTTTAGCGACAAGAATCCATTTGGTTATGTAGACGAAAATGGAAAAGTTCAGGGGTATGATGTTTATTTTGCAAAGAGAATTGCAAAGGATCTTCTTGGTAGTGAAGATGCAGTTGATTTTGTTTATGTAGAGGCAGCAAGCCGTGTTGAATATTTAAAATCAGCAAAAGTTGACATTACATTGGCAAACTTTACAGTAACTGATGAAAGAAAAGAACAGGTTGATTTCGCACTTCCATATATGAAGGTGGCACTTGGAATTGTTTCACCACAAAAGGCAGAAATAACAGATGTAAATCAGTTAAAGGGAAAGAAATTAATTGTTGTTAAGGGAACAACAGCAGAAACATATTTTTCAAAAAAATATCCTGATGTAACACTTGTAAAATTTGATGAATATCAGGAAGCATATGATGCTTTGTTAGATGGCCGTGGAGATGCATTCTCAACAGACAACACAGAAGTTCTTGCATGGGCAAAACAGAACAAAGGATTCGTAGTAGGAGTTGAATCACTTGGAGATATTGACACAATTGCACCTGCAGTACAGAAGGGTAACACAGAGTTGCTTAACTGGTTAAATGATGAAATTAAGACATTGGCTAAGGAAAAATTCTTCCATAAGGACTTTGATGAAACATTAAAGAGTGTTTACGGAGATAGTATCGATCCTGAAAACCTTGTAGTTGAAGGCGGAGTGGTTGAATAATAAATAAGGGCCATACTTTAAAAATATAGTATATAATATGAAAAAGGCTGTTGCACTACTGATATATAGTTAGTGCCACAGTTTCTTTTCTACGGACTTCCTTAAGCCCTAAGGCCTTTTCATAAAAGTCCAAAGATTTTTTTAAGTCAAATACGTTATAATTTTCATGTACCATTTTAAAATTCATATAAATTTCCTCAAACATTAAAAATTTGTCCTTCATTATTAATCATCCGGATTTTTTCTTTATATTCAGGATGTTTATTAAGGAAAGAACTGATTATATCATACTTTCCCCAGCAGTGCATTGGAAATACAATTTGTGGATTAGTATGTTCCATAAATATTTCCAAACCTTCATATGCTGTTTCTTCAAGTCTGGGATCCAAAGGAACAAAGGCAACATCAATCTTTAAGTTATCCATTTTTTGAATTTCGCGGATATATAATTGAATCATATTATTTCTATAAGACTTAGGTTCTTCCTTCCAATACCAACAGTTTAAATCTCCTGCGTGATAATAAACCTTGTTATCATATTCTAACAGAAATGCTACACCTTCATCTGTAGACCTAAAAGTTGATATTTTTAAGTCCTTTCCGTTAGGCAGCTTAAGCATTGTTTCGATATTCTTTTTCGTTATCAAAATGTTTTTCGCTAGGTCTATCCCCTGGTTTTCATATTTTTTTAGATGTCTTTTAAGGGGGATATCATATGACAACACATAATGTATATCCGGATAAATTTTAATAAGTTCAAAAATTTCAGGATTAAAGTGATCGTGATGTCGGTGACTGGAAAAAACAATAATGCTTTTATTATTCTTTAATTCAGGAATTGTGCCTTCAAAATAATCGAAAAGAAAATATGCATCTTCAGTTTCCAGTAAAAAACCACTATGTCCGATATATGTTACGGTCAAGGTAAGTCCTCCTATATGTATTTGATACTATAATAAATAATGTAGCATAATGGGGTTAGCTCCATTTGAATTACATTATTAACTACAAGTTTATTTTTAAATATTGTAATTACAATCCATATGTAAGTCAAGTTATAAGGAAAGAACATTAATATGTTAATAATACAAAGTTTTTTACTGCTTTTTGTACGGAATAAAGCGTATTTCATTGATTTTTACACCGATATTTTGTAAGATATAGATTAAGTGTGGAAAAGTATGTAGATACTACAGAATAAAGAGGAGGTCATTATGGCTAATATTATTTCAGACGAAACAATAGAATACGTTGGAATTCTTGCAAAGCTTGAATTATCTGACGAAGAAAAAGAAAAGGCTAAAAGTGACATGGGAAGAATGCTTGACTACATTGATATGTTAAATCAGCTTGATACAAGCAATGTAGAACCTATGAGCCATGTATTTCCTGTAAACAATGTTTTCAGAGAAGATGTTGTTGTTAACGGGGATGATAGAGAGAATATATTGAAGAATGCACCGGAACAGAAGGACGGAGCTTTTGTAGTTCCAAAAACATTTGAAGAATAATAAGCTAAGATAAGAGAGGATATATTCATGAATTTGATGAGTTTGACAGCAGTAGAGCTGGGTAAAAAAATCAAGTCAGGCGAAGTCAGGGTTGTAGATGCAGTAAATGCAGCATTTGACCAGATTGAAGCTGTTGAGAAAGATATAAATAGTTATGTTACAGTTTATAAAAAAGAAGAAGTCTTAGAAAAGGCAGAACATATACAGAAATTAATTGATGAAGGACAGCTAACAGGTCCTTTGGCAGGTGTTCCTGTAGCAATAAAGGATAATATGTGTACAAGAGACAAGCTTACAACATGTAGCTCAAAAATCTTAGGAAACTTTTATCCAACATATTCAGCAGAAGCTGTTATTAATCTTGAAAAAGCAGGAGCAGTAATTATTGGAAAAACTAACATGGATGAGTTTGCCATGGGAAGTACAACAGAAACATCTTTCTATGGACCAACTAAGAATCCATGGAATAAAGAACATGTACCTGGTGGCTCATCAGGTGGTAGCTGTGCAGCAGTTGCAGCAGAAGAATGCTCATATGCATTGGGTTCAGATACAGGTGGATCAATTAGACAGCCAAGTTCATTTTGTGGTGTAACAGGAATTAAGCCAACTTACGGAACAGTATCCCGTTACGGTCTTATTGCCTATGGTTCATCACTTGATCAGATTGGACCTGTAGCAAAAGACGTTACAGACTGTGCAACAATTCTTGAAACTATTGCAAGCTACGATTCAAAAGATTCAACATCAGTAAAGAGAGATGATTACAACTTTACAGAAGCTTTAGTTGAGGATGTTAAGGGCTTAAAAATTGGTATTCCAAAAGACTATTTTGGCGAAGGACTTGAACCTGAAGTTAAAGAAGCAATTCTTAAGGCAGTCGATGTATTAAAAGACAAAGGTGCAATTGTTGAAGAATTTGATTTAAGCCTTGTTGAGTATGCAATTCCTGCATATTATGTTATTGCGTCAGCAGAAGCAAGCTCAAACCTTTCAAGATTTGATGGTGTAAAATACGGATACAGAACAGAAGAATACAACGGACTTCACAACATGTATAAGAAGACACGTTCAGAAGGCTTTGGTGAAGAAGTTAAGAGAAGAATTATGTTAGGTTCATTCGTTTTAAGTTCAGGATATTATGATGCTTACTATTTGAAAGCACTTAGAACAAAGGCACTTATAAAGAAAGCTTTCGATGAAGCTTTTGCAAAATACGACGTAATTATCGGACCGGCTGCACCAACTACAGCTCCTAAATTAGGAGACAGCCTTTCAGACCCAATTAAGATGTATCTTGGAGATATTTATACAATCTCAGTTAACCTTGCAGGACTTCCGGGAATTTCAGTTCCATGTGGACAGGATTCTAACGGACTTCCAATAGGAATGCAGATTATTGGTGACTGCTTTAAAGAAAAAAATATTATAAGAGCAGCATACACATTTGAGCAGGCAAAAAATAGCTATGACAGATGTGATGTAGCAAAAGCAAGAGATTAGGAGGAGCAGCAATGAAACAGTACGAAACAGTTATTGGACTTGAAGTTCATGTAGAATTAGCAACAAAAACAAAAATTTTCTGCTCCTGTTCAACAGAGTTTGGCGGAGCACCAAACACACATACATGTCCTGTTTGTACAGGAATGCCGGGATCCCTTCCTGTTTTAAACAAGCAGGTAGTTGAATATGCCATGGCTGTAGGACTTGCAACAAACTGTAGCATTACACAGAATTGCAAGTTTGACAGAAAGAACTATTTTTATCCTGATAACCCACAGAACTACCAGATTTCACAGCTTTACAAACCTATTTGTACAAACGGTTATGTTGAAATCAAGGGTGATGATGGAGAAAAGAAACAGGTAAGAATCCACGAAATTCATATGGAAGAAGATGCAGGTAAGTTAGTACATGACGATTGGAATGATTGCTCATTAGTTGACTTAAACCGTTCAGGAGTTCCACTTATTGAAATCGTGTCAGAACCTGATATGCGTTCAAGCGATGAAGTTATAGCTTATCTTGAGAAACTTCGTCTTATAATTCAGTATCTTGGCGCATCAGACTGTAAGCTTAACGAAGGTTCAATGAGAGCCGATGTAAACCTTTCAGTTCGTGAATATGGTGCAAAAGAATTTGGCACAAGAACAGAAATGAAGAATCTTAACTCTTTTAAGGCTATTGCAAGAGCAATTGAAAATGAAAGAGAAAGACAGATTGATTTAATAGAAGCAGGAGAAGCAGTAATTCAGGAAACACGTAGATGGGATGATACAAAGGAATATTCTTATGCTATGCGTTCAAAAGAAGATGCTCAGGATTACAGATATTTTCCTGATCCTGACCTTGTTCCAATTATCATTAGTGATGAATGGATGGCTGAAGTTAAATCAAAAGAGCCTGAATTTAGAGATGAAAAGATGGCAAGATATATTTCGGAATTTAACCTTCCTGAATATGATGCTGATATTATTACATTATACAAACCATTGGCAGACCTTTTTGAAGCAGCAGTAGAAAAGGGCAGCGCACCTAAGGAAGCAAGTAACTGGCTTATGGGTGAAACAATGCGTATAGTTAAGGACAAGGGAATTGAGCCTGATCAGGTAAAACTTACAGGCGAAAATTTTGCCAAGTTCCTTAAGTTAATCGAAAATGATGTAATTAACAAAACAGTTGCCAAGGAAGTTTTTGAAGCAATCTTTGATGGTGGCGTAAATCCTGAAGCATATGTTGAAGAACACGGATTAAAGATGGACAACGATACAGATGGTCTTAAGAAGATAATTGAAGAAGTTGTAGCCAACAATCCTAAGGCAGTTGCCGATTATCAGGGTGGAAACAAGAAAGCAATTGGAGCTTTGGTAGGCCAGACTATGAAGGCTACACAGGGCAAGGCTAATCCACAGATGATTAACAAAATCCTTAATGAAATATTGAATAAATAACTACAAAGTAGTAATATTATACTTGGTTAAAAAAATTGTTGCAGATGTAAAATTAAACATCTGCAATGATTTTTCTTAAGCGGTGCGTGGCTCAGTTTGGTAGAGCGCTGCGTTCGGGACGCAGAGGTCGCAGGTTCGAATCCTGTCGCACCGATTTTTTGAGCTTAGAAATAGGCTCTTTTTTTGTGGCGTGAAAATATTTAATTAATTTGCACCCAAAGTTTGAAAGCAATCGTGTTTTATATAGAAAAATAAATTTTTCAAAAAAACAGAAGGAGGAGAGAGATGGATAAAACTTATGCCGGTATGAGTTATGAAGAAGTTGTTGAGAAATATTCTGATTACATAACAAGAATGTGTGTGGTATGGACACAAAATGAAGAAGCAGCTAAAGATTGTTTTCAAAATACATTTATAAAGCTTTACAAGAGTTCAAAAACTTTTAATGACAGTGAACATTTGAAAGCATGGTTACTTAGAGTAGCAAGAAATGAGTGCAATGATTACCATAGAACTTTTTGGAATAAAAATGTATCAATTGGATTAGATAGAGAGAAATTGGAAAGAGTGAAAAATGATTCAGTAAATAAAATTCAATTTGACAGTGATACAGAAAATTTAGTTAAAGCATTGAGAAAACTATCTTTAAAGTATCGAGAAGTTTTAGTTCTTTATTATTATCAGGAATATAGTACAAAAGAAATTTCGGATATTCTTCAGTTAAGTGTTAATACCGTAAAATCAAGGTTACAACGTGGTAGAGAAAAGCTTGCAAAAATCATAAAAAAGCAGGTTTAAAATCAAAAATCATAAGGAATTGAAGAATGGAGGCAAATATGAATTTAAAAAAATTAGATACAATCAAAACTCCGGAAAATTGGAAAAGAGAATTACTTGAACAGCAAAAAATTACAAAAGAAAGTTCAAATACTGATTTTATGAAAATAAAAAGAATGAAATGGGCAATGGCAAGTCTGGTGTTAATAGTAGTATGTACAATGGGAATAACCGTTGGAGCAGACACTTCCAATCCGTTTGGAGAATTTTTACAAAGTGTGTTCGGAACAAAAAAGGTACAGGAGGTTCACTTAGAAACTACTTCCAATATTGGAGAAACTAATGCATATAAAGAGTATGAAGAACCGGGAGCAGAAATTCAATTAAGTAATAATATGGAAATTGTTGGAAGGAATGAAACTTTCATATTGGAGTACAATAAAGAGGATTCAGAAAAAGTTAAAAGTGTTTATTGTATAAAAAATAGTCAGTTGACAAGTGAACAGGTTAATAGATTCCAAGGTAAATATGATGGCAAAGATTTTTCTTTTGATTATGTTATAAAAAACAATGAAATTTGCGGATTCAATTATAATGGGGCAGTTAGTGAAGTTTTTCCGGTTATGGAAGAAAGGACAGTTTATGTGGCCTTGTATCAAACAAAAGAAGATACTGTAATAAAAGAGACAATTGCCAAAATTAATTTGGACACAAATGAAATTATAAAGCTTTCAAATGACAAAATGATTTGCAATTTTGTACTTTCACCAAATGGAAAAACACTTCTTTGCAATTTTAGAACAAAGGGATATTGGTCAGTGTTTGATTTGAAAAACAAAACAGAAAAGAAAATCAAGAAAAGCGTAATAAACGGATATGCAACAACTGATGAAATAGTTTTTGTGGATGACTACCATATATTAACTCTAGGCAAGGCGTTTACAAAAAATAAAACTGAATATTACAGTAAGTATCTTGTGAATTTGAAAAGTGGGAAAGTTGAAAAGGAATATTTTAATACACAAATTGACATAAATTTTAATTGGACATATATGTTCAACAAAAATATTCTGACAATAGAAAATGTAATGAAAGGTTCTAAATTTCAGATTAACATTCAGGAAAGAAAAGTTGAACCAATTATTGCATCTGAAAAATATGCCATATTTGGTGATGCATCTAATAAAATTATATATTTAATAAATCTTGAAAAAGAAGAGTGGATGAAATTGAAAATTCCTAATAAGGAGTGGGAGAATATGGAATTTTATTTAATGAGTAAGGAAAATAAAATGTTAATTACACTTAATAAAAAGGCATATATAATAGACTTATCAAAGCTGAAAAAAGTTTAATGGATAATCTTATAACATTTGTTACTGATAAACAAATATTTCTTCCTTTTTCTACAATGGCACTGTCTAGAACGGCGAGGAGTTATAATAAAATCTCCACTATATATGAAGAAATGATGGCTTTATATATAGTGGAGATTTTTATGTATACATTAATTAATTTTATCAAAAAATATAACAGAAGTATTAGAAGGAATGTGAATACGTTCTTTTTTGAGTAATGTTCTGGCACGTTGATTGGTTTCATAATCACGTTTTCCTTTTTCAAAAGTTGAACAACAAAGAAAATCACATTTCGATTCATTCTGTGAATTGGTATTAATTATAAATATAAAATTGTTTATGTTTGTATGACTTGATATTAAATAATCTGCCTTTATTGTAGTATAAAATGGATACATACGAGGCATAAATGAATATAGATTAAATTCATTATCAAGAGATTCTTTTAAATGAATTAGTGCCTCCAAACGAGGCTTAATCATATCTTTATATTGGGTAGCTTTTTTTAACGTATCAAAAGATATTTTGCCTTCAATTACACGGTCTGCTATTTTTGCAGATGAGTAGTTTGGGAGTGCAATATCTTTTGCATACTGAAAACCTGCAAGATGTGGATACTCATTTAAAGAAAAAATAAGATTAATTGGATATAATTGTTTTTTGTAGCCATAAACAAAGAGATATCTATATTCAATTATTTCTTTCCAGGCTCTGGCTGATTTTTGTAATAGATTCATATGATTTATCCCCCACGTTAAAAGTAAAGAGCCTTGCATATGCAAGACTCTTGTAAAGCGTTTTCTTTCGGTTTAGAAAAACCTATTCGGTTTGAGGTTATCGCATAACCCAAGGTCAGGCTCCACAATTGGCTGCATACCGAAACAGTCAACTGCTTCGAAGCCACGATAGCCGATCAACGTCGCTATCCTCTGATTTGATTATAACATAATAGTACTTGTAGTCAAGGGATTACAAGTATTTGATGAGCATTAAAATTATAATGCTCAAAATTATTATATGCAGAAAAAATCAGTTTGAATCAACATAAATAATTAAAAGATAAGTTGACATATTTAACGGTTAAAATTCACCTTCATCCTCATTTTCTACACCAATCTATATCAATAAAGGATTGAAATTATAACTCATACGTTCTATAATGAACTCAAAACTCGGCTTAAAATAGTAAGTCGGAAACAAATAAATACTGTAAGATACAAATAGGAGAAGTTTATGAGTCACATGGATACTAGAATGTCTTGGGAACCGGACAAGCCTCATGAAGAATGTGGTGTCTTTGGAATGTATGATTTGGATGGCAACGATGTTGCATCATCAATTTACTACGGACTGTTTGCGTTACAGCATCGTGGACAGGAAAGCTGTGGTATTGCCGTATCAGATACTTTTGGACCTAGAAAGGTTGACCTTTTAAAAGGGATGGGATTGGTTAACGAAGTGTTCAACCAGGAGAATATAGCAAGCTTAAAAGGTAACATTGGTGTTGGTCATTGCCGTTATTCAACAGCAGGAGAAAGCATTCCAAGTAATGCACAGCCTTTGGTTATTAATTATGTTAAGGGAACTTTAATGTTAGCACATAATGGAAACCTTATTAATGCTAACGAATTGAGAGAGGAATTGGCATATACAGGTGCTATTTTCCAGACAACAATCGATTCAGAAGTTATAGCTTATCACATAGCAAGAGAGAGAATTAAGACTAAAACAGCCGAACAAGCAGTAGTAAATGCTATGAAGAAGATTAAAGGCGCGTACGCCCTTGTTGTTTCAAGTCCTAGAAAATTAATTGGAGCAAGAGATCCATATGGTTTTAAACCTCTTTGTATAGGTAAGCGTGATAATGCTTACATATTGGCTTCAGAAACTTGTGCATTGGATACAATTGATGCAGAGTTTGTCAGAGATGTGGAGCCGGGAGAAGTTGTTGTAATAGACAAGGATGGTATCAAATCAGACAAATCATTATGCTTAAAGCCTGAAGAACAGGCAAGATGCGTATTTGAATATATTTATTTTGCAAGACCTGACAGTAATTTTGACGGTACAAGTGTTTATCATTCGAGAATTATGGCAGGAAAGTTTTTGGCAATGGATAGTCCTGTTGATGCAGACATTGTTGTGGGGGTTCCTGAATCAGGTAATGCAGCAGCAATGGGATATGCAATGCAGTCAGGAATCCCTTACGGAACTGCTTTTATCAAGAATGCATATGTTGGAAGAACATTTATTAAACCTCAGCAGAAGAGTAGAGAATCAAGCGTTCGAGTAAAATTAAATGTTTTAAAGGAAGCTGTTAACGGCAAGCGAGTTGTTATGATTGACGACTCAATTGTAAGAGGAACTACAAGTGACAGAATTGTACAGATGCTTAAAGATGCAGGTGCAACAGAAGTTCACGTAAGAATTAGTTCACCACCATTTATTAGTGAATGCTATTTTGGAACAGACGTGCCAAATAAGGAACAGCTTATAGCTCACAACCGTACTATAGAAGATATAAGACAAGTAATCGGCTCAGATTCATTGGCTTATCTTAGCATAGACAGACTAATCGAATTATCAGGTGGAAAGTCTATCTGTAAGGGATGCTTTACAGGTGAATATCCAATGGAACCACCAACGGAAGATATTCGTGGAGAGTATGACAAGTAAAAATAGTTACACGGATTGTTATGTGCTTAGCACTCTCGCAATCTGTAATCTTAATTAATAAAAAATTTTGGAGGTTTTTATGAACGACAGATACCAGAGCCCATTATCAGAAAGATATGCAAGTAAGGAAATGCAGTACATTTTTTCACCTGACATGAAATTTAAAACTTGGAGAAAGTTATGGATTGCATTAGCAGAGTCAGAAATGGAATTAGGACTTAACATTACTCAGGAACAGGTTGATGAATTAAAAGCTCACGCTGATGATATTAACTATGATGTTGCAAAAGAAAGAGAAAAATTAGTACGTCACGATGTTATGTCACATGTTTACGCATACGGAGTACAGTGCCCTAAGGCTAAAGGAATTATCCACCTTGGTGCAACATCATGCTATGTTGGAGATAATACAGATATTATCGTAATGACAGAAGCATTAAAGCTTGTAAGAAAGAAACTTATAAACGTAATTAATGAACTTGCAAAATTTGCAGATAAATATAAAAATCAGCCTACATTGGCGTTTACACATTTCCAGCCTGCTCAGCCTACAACAGTTGGTAAGAGAGCAACTTTATGGCTTATGGAATTAAAATTAGACTTAGATGATCTTGACTACATTATTGACAGTATGATGCTTTTAGGAAGCAAGGGTACGACAGGAACTCAGGCAAGCTTCTTAGAATTATTTGAAGGCGACCATGAAAAGATTAAAGAATTAGAAAACAAGATTGCTAAGAAGATGGGATACACAAAGTGCTTCCCTGTATCCGGACAGACATATTCAAGAAAGATGGACACAAGGGTTCTTAATGTATTAGCAGGTATTGCTGCAAGTGCTCATAAGTTTTCAAATGACATTAGACTTTTACAGCACCTTAAAGAAATTGAAGAACCATTCGAAAAGAATCAGATTGGTTCATCAGCTATGGCATATAAGAGAAACCCAATGCGTAGCGAAAGAATTGCATCATTAGCTAACTATGTAATGGTTACAGCTTTAAATCCTGCAATTACTTCAGCAACACAGTGGTTTGAAAGAACATTAGATGACTCAGCTAATAAGCGTTTAAGCGTTCCTGAATCATTCCTTGCAATTGATGGTATTCTTGATTTATACCTTAATGTAGTAGACGGATTAGTAGTTTATGACAAGGTTATTGAAAAGAGACTTATGAGCGAACTTCCATTTATGGCAACAGAAAATATTATGATGGATGCTGTTAAGGCAGGCG
>OGMV01000288.1_pt1 | contig 29229 bp, 17 predicted proteins | sample 1573341 | NCBI WGS metagenome assembly OGMV01 (sample SAMEA2581994, study PRJEB24529) | metagenome | biome: Human gut stool | place: China | collected 2011 | reverse complement strand
ATGCCAATTTTCATGTTAGTTTATGTTTTAATATATCTTATAAAGATAAGAAAAATAATCGACATAAACAAATGGTAATATAGTAATAACCAATAATATAATAAAGAAACGGAAAAGGAGAATGTAGTAAAAAATATAATGCGTCTGCCCTGTTCTCGCTTAGTGATTAGTAAGGGCTCACCAATGTGAACAAATAAGCTATCAAATGTAGACAAACAAGCTCACTACTGTAAACAAGTCTATCTACTATAGTGAGCCCATAAGAAGCATTAAGAGTTTACAGAAAGATCATTAGGTATTAACCTATAATTGATGAAAGAATATAGAATAAGAGACGGTACTTCAAAAGCAGATACTAATGACACACTTTCGGCATTTATATGATAGAAAAAGGATCAAAATAGTGAGATATGAGATTAGTTGTTTACATCCAAACAGAAGTATATTTCACTATAAATCAATAAATTAAAAGTAAAACTAAAATTAAATAGGGTGAGGGTAACTTTTTACCCTCACCCTACTGCCACACGTTCCCTCACACCTTGCAACCACGATGAATAAAGGGATTGAACGAAGGTGTGAGGGTGTGAGGGTAAAAGTGATATAAAAATATAATCAGCTACAATTTTTCTTGGAGCAGACCGGGCTAAGGAACTACTATCGTTCCTTTCGCTGCCCTGAAATCAAGAGTTATTATAGTGTTGGCAGCCCATACATAATCTTTGTTCGGTTCATCCATGCCCTCTTTACGCAAATAGATTTCAAGAGTCTCCGGATTAACAGCATATTCGCGTTTCCAAGCACCAAATGAAGGATTAAGATTATCAAAAGCAGGAATATAAGGATGTATTCTGAAACGTCCTCCATTAGGTAAAGTAACAGAGAATGTTTTCCCGTCGCTACTTTCCGTAAAAGGCAAGATCTTTTCGTTGTTTCCTCCGGCTGCCGTTCCATACCCATAGATTACAGGCTTTTGGATGGAGATGGTCTTCGAACCTAAATCAACGAAAATGATATAAGTACCACTTTGGGGGATAACCACCAGTCCTTCGTCAGAGATTTCGAAGCCCACATTATTAGTCAGTCCGGTAAACTCTCCATCACCAAATATCTTGGATGTAGAGAAACGAAGTTTAGTTCCGGCATTGAAATAATTAATATGTATCCATCGGTCGGCACTGTTCCAAACCTTATCTAATGAGATAACCCCATCCGAGCCCCAATTCATGTTTCCAAATTCATCGCCAACCATATAAATAGCCTTCGCTGTTGAGGGGACATCACTTGGAGAGGCAAAAGTCACAGCTATTTTACCTTTATCTTGAGAGAAATCAAGTTCTATTGGTATATTAGAAGCAACAGGAACCGGTTCCAGTGTAGCACCTACACCACGATAATAGATTTGTCCATTATAGATGTTGAATTCCATAGTGTTCCAGTCTCTATTGTTATAGTCGGAAGTTGCATACATCTGAAGATTGCCTTGTGTTGTAGTGACAGCAGAGAAATTCTGCCCGGAAAGATCGAACGATACTTCCTGTCCGTCAAAACACTCACCTATTCCATAAACGGCAGGTTTCTCAAAAGTTATAAGATTACGGTTCATATCTACATATACCAAATACAGGCCGCTTGTTTCTACCGTCGCTCTTCCGTTACTGCCTACAACATAATTGACATTTGTACCCAAAGAGGCAAAACTTTCCGCATCAGATTTTTCCGATGCCCATTTAATTCCCTGACCAGCATTGAAATACTTGATAGTCCAGAATGCACCATTGCCAAGCTGTCCCACAGGGGCCATCTCTACCACATTTGTCGAATTCCAATTCCAGTTTCCAAATTCATCTCCAATCATATATAGTTTCTCCGGATACCCCTCCGGTTCGGGTTCTATGATCTCATTGCCCGTCATCTTCGCAAAGAATTTTCCTGTCAAGACTTCATATTGAAGCGTTACTTTATACTCACCTTTGTTTTTAAGATTGAGCTGCACTTGCGACTGGTTGGTTAGTTCGGCATATTCTTCAGTTAAAACATTCATTTTTATACTTCCTCCCGTTCCGGTGTACATAGAAGAGAATGTATATTTCTCCGTATCTGTTTCCTTCACATCAAAAGACGTATTATCGGTATAATTAAACGAAAACTCTGCCGGTAATATCACTTCTAACTCGCCACTGGACACCCAGGTAGCCACATGGTTAATATGGTCGTAAGACGGTTTTTGAAGAAAGAGTTCGTTTTCACCGTCTTCTGTCAGTTCGAATTTACTCGTCAAACGGAAATTGAATGGAACAATATTAACCTGTTTCAATAAAGGATTCACAATTAGCTGATACAATCCATCTTCCATTACTCTGAAACCGCCGGTTCCAGGAGCCAAAGAATAAGTTGGCACCTCACTGTTGTCGTTTTGCAAAAGCGCTCCCTGCCCATAATAAACGGGTTGCCCATCCGGTCCGACTAAAGAGATATAAAAATCTCCGCTGGATGTCAGCCATGTGTTCAATGCGACCAAAGTGCCCTCTTTTATCACATTCATTTTACCATTGATTGCCTCTACCGAGAATTGGGACGCACTCCCCGTCAGATAGATACCTTCGGGAACATTGATTTCCCGTTCATAGTGTATCCCGTCGTCGGCACAACGACAGAAAATAAATGGCAACGAAAATACAAATAATAATTTTATTATAGTTTTCATCTTCATGATTACATTAAATTATAAATAACTATACTATTGGAATCTAATGGTATTTGACTAAAATTTCACATCAAACTGATGTTGCTTCTTGTCTTTTCCATTCGCTCCTACCACATCAATCACCATTTTTCCATCTTTTATCTTACAAAGCAGATAGCTGTTATTATCATTGACAAGGATGGGAAAGTTGGCTTTATCGGGTTCTGATTCACGGAAATAATATTTATGAGTGTGTCCGGATAACATCAGATCAATTCCAGCCGTATTTAAAACGGGCAACAAGGTTTGCTGCAAATGATAGTTTCCATGCCAGTTGCCTATCGTCGGCGGGATGTGCAGGAATGCGATCCGAAGGGATGATTGCTTAAAATCGTTTTCTTCCACCACACTCCGCAACCATAGGGTTTCTTCTTCTCGGTAATTGTCATAGTCGGCAATACCGGCATACTCCAAATCCGAATCCGGCTTATCTTCACCGGAATCAAGAACAAGAAAACAAACCTTACCTATGTTGAAACGATAATAAAAAGTTCCGGTAGACGTAGGAAAATACTTTATCAACGCATCGGAATAAACTCCACGTGTTTCATGGTTTCCCCGATTGAAAACAATAGGCACTTCGGACGCAAACAATTCGACACAAGCATCAATATAATCTTTACATATCTGCTCCTGCCCCTCTACCCATGACGACATATCTCCATTAAGCAAAACGAAATCAAGAGATTTGAAATCTACTTCCCGACACAGAGACTTCATATAGTCACTCCGCCCGTGAATATCATTTAATACCAGAAAGGAAATTTCTTTCTTCCGGTCGTCGAAAGTTCTGAATCTGAAAGGTTCTTGCTTGTATACATTTGAAGCAGCAATCAATCCATAAGTTACCCAGTCACTCGAAGGCCAGGAGACAACTTCTCTCGAAAAAATCCGGTATCTGTATTCCCTGCCGGGTTCCAAATGTTTGATGCGTACACGGTGGATTGTATCATTGGCCCGCTTACGTCCGGACTCCGTATCGTAATATCGCGGACGTTCCTTCCCATAGAAATGATCTTCACCGGCAGGCGCCACTTCCACCCACGAAAGAGCAGGTTTGTTTGTAGTCCATACCACTGTCACGCCGTCGGTACTCATATCACACAGGTAAGGACCGTGTGTGATCTTTATACTGTCACCGTCATGTGCAGAAAGCCGAGCGGCAAAGATGACAAAAAATACAATTATCCAATTTCTCATAGAACGGTTCCTCCTTCTAATTTATTAGTTTGACCGATATGGTTTGTAAATCATTACTGTTGCAGCCGGTCATAATTTCAAATTCACCGGGTTCTACCACATAGTTCATGGCAGCATCATAAAAGCCTAAAGCTAAAGGAGAAATGTCAAACTGAACGGTCTTTGACTCCCCCGCTTTCAGGAATATTTTCTTGAATGCCTTCAACTCCTTTACCGGACGCACAACAGAAGCAACTTTATCATTCACATACAGTTGCACAGTCTCTTCGCCATCTCTGTCTCCGGTATTGGTTACTGTCACCGAAACGGAGATGGTCTCCTGTCGCGTATATTCTTTTTGGGTGCTCTGCGGAGCTGAATAACTGAATGTGGTATAACTCAAACCGTAACCAAAAGGATAGAGCGGAGCATTCGGAACATCGATATGCCGGGTGGTTGAGGAATGGAGCATATCTCCCGGACGTCCGGATTTCTTATAGTTATAGTAAATCGGTACTTGTCCCTCTACCCGTGGAAAAGAAATGGTCAATCTTCCGGAAGGATTATAATCACCGAACAGTATATCAGCAATAGCGGTTCCTGCAGAAGTACCTAAAAACCAGGTTTCGAGAATGGCCGATACGTTCTTGTCCACCCATTCGATAGACAGCGGACGCCCATTCATCAATACGACGACAACGGGTTTCCCTGTGGCAACCAGTTCTTTTATCAATTCTTCCTGCACACCCGGCAAATCCAGTTGGGCACGGCTTCTCGATTCGCCACTCATCAAAGCTTTTTCACCGACAACGGCAATCACCATATCACTTTTGGAAGCCAATTTCACTGCTTCTTTGAATCCTGACTTATCTTCTCCGTCAAAATCGCAACCACGGGCATATCCAACTTTCGTTTTGTTACCGCCGATTTTGTTCTTTATGCCCTGCAATACAGTCGTCACATGGCGATCTTCCCCTCTTGCTCTCCACGAGCCCAGCAGTTCGGTCTGATTATCGGCCAGCGGACCTACCACGGCAATGGAACGGACATTTTTTGCCAGCGGTAATGTATGATTGTCATTCTTCAGCAGGACAGCCGATTTATGAGCCATGTCCAGTGCTGCATCCAGAAATTCTTTTTTCATGATTGTCTGCGATTCGTATTCTTCATTACAGAATTTATATGGATCAACAAACAGTCCCAAAGCATATTTGATATGCAGAATCCGACTGACGGAATTGTCGACATCTTCCATACTGATTTTACCGGCTTCTATCAGTTCTTTCATGTATTTATTATAGAGCCCATCTGTCATATCCATGTCGATGCCGGAATTGAAAGCCAGACGGGTAGCGTCTTTATCGTCTTCCGCCACTCCCTGCGCCACCAGCTGCTTCACTGCTTCCCAATCGCTTACCACAAAACCATTGAAATTCCATTGCCCTCTCAATAAGTCTTTGAGCAGGAACGGATGTGCGGACGCAGGAATACCATTTATATCATTGAAAGCACTCATAAAAGTAAGTACTCCCGCATCAATGCAAGCCTTAAAAGGAGGTAGATAAGTATCAAACAAAGTCCGTTCCGACATATCCACCGGAGCATAATCTCTTCCCGCCTGGGGAAGTCCGTAAGCTACCCAATGCTTTGCACATGCCAATACTGAATTATTCTCCCAAAGATTCCACTGAAAACCATTCACTCTTGCTTTGGCTATTTCACTTCCCAGGTAGGTGTCTTCTCCTGCTCCTTCCACTACCCTGCCCCAACGGGCGTCTCTTGCGATGTCGACCATAGGAGCGAACGTCCAATGTAGTCCGGCTGCCGAGGATTCAATCGCAGCAATCTTGGCAGCTCGTTCGATCGCTGCTAAATCCCAACTACACGATTCCGCCAAAGGAGTCGGAAAGATTGTCTTATATCCATGAATCACGTCCATCCCAAAAAGAATCGGTATCTTTATCCGGGAATGACGCATATTCTTTTCCTGCAAATCACGCAATGTCTTTGCACCGGATATATTCAAAACAGAACCTACAAGTCCGCGTGCTATCAATGAATCGCTCAAATATTCTGATTCAGGACCGGTTAAAAGGGTACGGCCTACGTATTGGGATAACTGGCCGATCTTCTCTTCCACAGTCATCCGTGAGAGCAAATCTTTAACAAATGAATCCGCTTCCGGAGTATGAGGTAGTTTACTATTTCCGACGATCCGGGTATGCGGATCGCGAACATAAACTCTTATCCAATCAATATCGAAATCAAATTGCTGCAATTCCTCCGCAGGATAGCCGACATCCAACTTGTCAAATGCTCCTACCTGCCCGGTGATAGCAATATCCCAAACTCTGTCCAGCCGATCCTCTTTACGAGCCTTAGTGATAAAATCAGTATATGCATCCCCCAACTGTGTACGGGTATGTATCTGGTAATTGACTTTATTATCTATCAGAAACGTAATGATGGCATGATTGTTATCAACAGGATCGGGATCTATCTGAACCGCATATACATGGAAATTATCTCCCGGCTTATCGTCTCCGATTTCAGTATATCGTATCTGACCTTTGGGTAGATTGATTCCCAACTTTTGCGTTTCCGAATTGAACAAATGCAAGGTTTGATTCGCTTTGGCCGGATAAGGATTTTCCCCGAAAGCTTTGGTAAAAAACTCCAGTATATCTATTTCGGCTACTCCAGCTCCTTTATAATGCCTCAACCAAAGTGCATTCCAAAGCCCATATAGATATGGGACTTTGGCTTTGATCTCTATGCGGCAGAAAAGAGGATAATATTTCTCCGTATCGGAATCTCTGCTGGACAGCGCTCCCGACCACCATCCGGTCTTACTCTTCACACTGGGATGAACGGGACTGGGCGCATCTTTACTTTTGAATGAGCGAATTCGACAAATCTTCTCTCCTGTAGGAAGGGTTTCGATAAAGACCTGCTCCGGACGATATGTCTGAAGCATGGCTTTATTTTCCTGATTATAGGTGGGTCGCCCCACTTTTGGGGAACCATATATTCCCCAATACCGGGAGTCAATCACATCTCCGTTAAACTCGTCTCCATCGTAATAAATCCATCCGGGAGGGGTTTCTGATGAAGGAGGAATAACGGTTTGGGCTTTCACCACCCCGATACAGCAAAATATGATTATTAGAATCTTTATTTTCAACATGATATTTCTTTTTAATGATTTACCAACCCGGATTCTGTTTCCAGTTCTTCAACTGCAGAATCTCACTTTCAGGTATGGGATACCAATACATTTTAGAATCAAACACTCTCTTTTCTACCACAGCACGGGAATAATCAAACTTCTCGACGGGATATTCCGGCTTTTCAGGAATCTCTGGTTCTGTTTCATCCCGGGTAAATACACGTACCCAATCTACATCCATCGAAACGTTTCTCAAATTGGCATTCCTGTCTTCGGGATAGCCGATACCATTTTCATTCTTTCCTCCGATTTGTCCGGTTATCGCAATGTCCCAGGTTCGCTTTTCTCTTCCCTCCGCTATTGCTTTGGTTATAAATGTATTATATCTGTCATCATAGTCAATCGTCTTGAATGTATTGGTTACTTTACCATCCAACAGGTAGCTGATGATAGCATGCTTATCCGGAGAAACCGGGTCCGGATCTACCTGAACGCCATACGTATGGAAGTCTGCTCCCGGATCAAAATCAAGCACTGTATGTCGTCCGTACCCATTCACGTTGATTCCCAGATTGCCTGTTTTATTATCATGCAAATGTAAAGCCTGGCTAAGCCGGCGGGGTGAAGCCGTATTCTCAAATTCCTTGACGAAAAACTCTTCGATGTCAAGTTCCGCAACACTGGCTCCTGCATAATGACGACACCACGGTCCCATCCATATACCATATATATAAGGTATTTTTGCACGAATCTCAATGCGGGAATGCAGAGGGTAATATTTCCCCTGATAACCATATTTGTCGGTATCCCGGCTGGACAAAGCTCCCGACCACCATCCTTCTCTCGTACTGGCAGTGCTTAATGTCGGAGCCGGTGGATTGTCGTCCTTGGTGGCTGCTATCCGGGCAAAGCTCAATCCGCCACTCCCTTTCTCAATCGTAATCTGTTTTTTACGATAAGTCTGGATATTTCCGGTGGGTTGTCCATACTGGGAGTTTCCTACCGGAGTGTCGCTTCCATACTGTCCCCAATATGAGTTGTTTATGACCAAATCATTGAATTCGTCTCCATCGTAATAATGCCATCCTTCCGGAACTTCGTTAGCCGGTATTACGGAATTCCGGGTAACAGCTCTTCGAGCCTGATTCTTACGGGTGATTTCAAGACCTAGCAAATCTCCTCCGAGTGTTTCTTGCGCAATCTTCCACCGTCTTACATCCCACGAACGATGCTCCTCAAATGCCAGTTCGACACGACGTTCACGCCGGATACGCTCACGCATTTCGTCCTGCGTCAATCCGGAAGGCAGATTCGGTTGTCCGGCACGGCTGCGCACTCGATTGACGTATTCTGCTATATCCGCATTTTCGGGATCGTATTCGTTCAAGGCTTCCGCATAATTCAGGTAAATCTCCGCTAAACGAAACAACGGCCAGATATGTCCCTGACTTCCTCCGCCGGTTTGGATATTCACATCTTCATTGAGGTATTTTTTCAGATAGAATCCGGTTTTGGTTGCATTGGTAACGCCCAGACCGTCTTTTCCACCGTCCCAATTCTCTACCGCCGTGCTTTTCCAAACGGAATCATTCAGCAGAATGGTAGCATTCAACCTGTCATCCCGGTAGAATTGCGGACGAACGGCATTTTCCTCATTCTCCCAACTAAAATAGCTGCCATCTTTCATTTCATAAGAGTCTACCAGATTCAACGAAGGATTGATGCCGCCTACCCCACCATAACTGACAGGAAAGTTGTATTTTTCAAAGTCGGAATTGTTTCCATAACGACGCATCAGAATAAACTCGGAATTCTGAAAGTTATTCTTGAATAAAGTGGCATAACTGCCATACAACGAATATATGCCCAGATCAATTACGTCTTTCGCAGCCTGTGCCGCAGCTTTCCATTTCTCCATATCGGAAGGAAGATCGCTTTCCGAAAAATTCTGCCAGTCCAGATACAAGGGACTGGCCGCATACAATAAAACTCTGCTTTTCAAAGCCAATGCGGCTCCCTTCGTTGCACGTCCCAAATCCGAATCGATTCCTCGTCCCGGAGTTAAATCGAGCACTTCGGCTACCTTATCACATTCGCTGGAGATGAATGAGATGCAATCGTCCATAGACGGGCGTGGAGTCTCCGAATAATCCGCATTGACGGATAGTGTAGAAGTAATCACAGGTACAGGTCCGAAACGTTTCACCAGCTCGAAATGGAAAAACGCTCTTAAAAAACGGGCCTCATATTTCCATGTTTTCAAGTCATTCAGACGGTTCTGATATTCATTCTGATTATCCGGATCGAGTCTGTATTTATCCAGATTCACTCTGTCTACATTTTCTATAAATTCATTCGCTATGCGAATTCCTGCGTAATACTTATTCCACAAATCATCCGGATTGGACCTTGAATTCCAGGCTCCGGTGTTGAAGTGCTGGATGTTGCAGGAGGCATTAGCATGTTCGGCATCATCGGTAGCGGCATCCAACATAGCTTCGGAACCGATACGGTTGAAACCATCAGGCAGATACCGATAAGCATTGACTAGAAATTTGCTTGTACGTTCATAGGAAGTAAAGGTCATCTCGTTGTCGATAAACGAATCATACTCTCTGTCCAGATAATCACTGCATCCGGACAATATGCTGATAGCAGCAAGAGCATTCAATATGATAGATAAACCTATTGGGTATTTCATAATTATTATATTTTTGTTCTTACCTATTAAAAATCAATTTTTATTCCCAGGTTGTAGGAACGTGTCAACGGATATGTAATCAAAGAACTGCTTTCCGGGTCGGCCAATCCGTCAAGATGACTCACGGTGAAAAGATTGCTCGCATTAGCATACACATACAATCTGGACAATTTTATCGCTCTTGCTATTGACTGGGGGAAGGTATATCCAATCCGGATATTCTTCATTCTGAAGTAGTTTCCGTTTCTTTTCCAATATGTAGATATCCGGTAATTGTTTTCAAATGTCCGGGTAGACAAACGGGGATAAGAAGCATTGGGATTCTCCGGTGTCCAGCTGTCGAGAGCCAGTTTTGAAGCAGAGCCATTGTCGGTAAAGGAATAAGCCAACGGCCCGCTCAAATAGATGTCTCTATTGGCAACGCCATGAAATAAAGCCTCAACGTCTATCCCTTTCCATTCAAAGCCTATTTTCAAAGCATAATTCCACTCCGGAATATTAGAATATCCCACAGGATAGGAGTCATTGGAATCGACTACTCCATCACCATTTTTATCGATATATTTTATATCACCGGGGTTTACTTCTCCAAACTGCGGTACCGGTAAATGTGACTTCAGACTTCCATTCGAATCGAAATCACTCTCCTGATACAGTCCGTCAGCAACAAGTACAAAAGGAGTATTCACGGAACGTCCTTTACGATATTGATAATCGTAGAGTTTCACTTCTTCCGCCATATCGACAATTTCATTCTTTGCATACCACGCCGATGTTTCAACGTAATAGTTGAAGTTATTTTTAAGACTGCTTTCGTACCTGATCGTACCCTCGAAACCTTGATTCTTTACTTTACCTACATTCATATAAGGCAATATGTCGCCATAAGAGGCTCCAACAAATCCGGGAATAGTGGAATACGGCTGTGACAGGATATCATATCTTTCTTTATGGAAATAATCGAATTCTACCGACAGCCCTTTCAGTAAAACTGCATCCAATCCGATATTGAATACACGTTCCTTCTCCCAACTAATATCGGGATTGGCAATCATATCTGCCCGAAACCCGCCTGTTGATGACGACCCTGTACCTAAAAAATAGGAGCCGTTACTGCTATAAGTCTGGTCGAACAGATAACGTCCGTTCTCATTCTGATTGTTTCCAACCAGTCCGATAGATGCTCTTAGTTTCAAATATTCAACCCAGTTGATATTTTTCATGAAGTTTTCTTTCGACAGTATCCATCCGGCGGAGAAAGCGGGAAAGAATCCATATCTTTTTCCAGGAGCATAATCATCACAACCTGTATATGAAGCTGCAAATTCTCCTATGTATTTTTGATTATAAGAGTAAGTTACCCGCCCTGCATAATTCAAGTATTTAATGTCATCACGACTTCCATATTTCTGATATAAATCAGACAGGAAAAAGATGCTGGCAGTGAGTTGATGTTGCTTGAAAACGCGATCATAATCCAACTGTGCCTTAAAGTTCAGACGACTCCAGTCTGTACGGAATCCTTCATCGGATTCCAAAGGAGAATCAGCGCCGTAGGGTGTATATAGCACCTCTCCCCCTGCTCCTTTGGAAAGAGAATAACGGGCATAATTCTGATTCTTTATAGATGAATCCGCCATATAGTTGTTGTAGGCAATACCGGCACTGACACTTAATCCCTTTGTCAGTTTCTCCAGGTCGTATTTAGGCATAAAAATCAGTTGGAAAGTCCGGCTGTTTTCTTTATAAAGCCCTCTGCTGACGATATTACCGACCGGGTTGGTAAAAGCGGCATTTCCTCCATACGATCCGTCGGGGTTGTACACCGGAAATGCATTCGGAGCTGTTCTCCATATCGCTCCCAAAAGTCCGTTGGCAGAACTGCTGCCTCCGGGAATAGAGCGATTACCTACACTCCCGCTAAAATTGAGTCCGGTAGACAGGTGTTTGCTTATCTGGATATTCAAATTAGACCTGAAATTAAAGCTCGCATAATAGGCATTCGAGTTTTCCCGGCGTTTTTTATCGGTGTCTTTGTAGAAACCGATGTTCTGCAAAAGATTCATCATTACATAGTATTGCACCACATCTCCTCCTCCTTTAAAACTTAAATCAGCCATACTCAAAGGAGCTGTATTATTCAAAATGGCCTTTTTCCAGTTTACATTGGGGTAAAAGTAAGGATCGGTGTTGTTCTGATAGGCATTCAATTCCTCTGGAGTGTATAAACGAGGCAATCCGTCATTCACACGCGCCTGATTGTATAAGGTGGTATAATCATACGCATTGATAGGATCGGGAACGCCCAACGGTTGTTGTATTCCCGTTTGTAAACGGATACTGACTTGCGGAGCGGAAACGCATCCTTTCTTGGTTGTCACCAATAAAACACCATTTGCACCACGCATACCATATAAAGCCAGAGCCGAAGCGTCTTTCAATAATGTTACAGACTCGATTTCCGCAGTGGACAGACTTTCAATCGGGGCTTCGAAACCGTCGACATATACCAGCATTTTTTGTCCGCTTGCATAGGAAGTACGTCCCCGGAGGTAGAGATTCGCGATAGAGAAATCATAGCCGGGCTCTCCGCTTTGTTGCAACAATGTTAGTCCGGGAAGCTGTCCTTGCAGACTATTTCCCAAGCTTGCGGAAGTAGTTTTCATCAAATCTTCCCCACGTATGGAAGAAATGGCACTTGTTCGCCTCCATTCCGGTTGTTGCCCATTGGCGACTTCTACAAGTGCAGAGTCGGCTATGTGTTGAGCAAACAAAACGGGAGCATAAAAAGTGAGAATAGTAGTCAAAAGTATAGCATAACGCTTCCCTTTGTATATACTGTTTATTATTGTCATACCTTTTATTTTTAGTTGATTGAACATATTTACCATCCCGGATTCTGAAGCATATACCCTTTATCTATTTCGGTCTGCTTGATAGGATGTAAATAAGAACGGTCACTCCATAATCTGTTTTCAAAGACATAAGGTTTGTAATGTACTTTACCCGGTGCTCCTGTAACAGCGGAGAGCTGCAATCCATACATGGCACCTTTCATAACACCTTCATCATCGGCTATCAGCCAACGTCTTATATCCCAGAAACGATGATCTTCATAAGCCAGTTCCACGGCTCGTTCTCTTCGCAGTTTCTCCCTGAACTGCTCTTTATTCAAAGTGGAAGGAAAGCCCGGCATTCCGGAGCGTTCACGAACTTTCAGGACTGCATCGAATGCTTCTTTCGGGGGAGTTTCATAATATTCATTCAAAGCTTCTGCATAATTCAGATAGAGTTCGGCTACCCGGAAGACAATCCAGTCCATATTAGTGGAGTTGCGCGGAGCCGTTGCTCTTAGTACGCGAGGTACCCATTTGCGAACCAGGTGTTTCGTTTTATCATTGGCTACATTGTGAGCTCCACCGGGCAGAAAATTAAGAATTCCAATCTCTGTATTCCAGTTAGCTCCATGTGCTGCAATGGTTTGCGCAAAACGAGGGTCCAGTTCGTCGTACTTTTCAAGCAGATCATCGCCACCATCCATATTCCATGTTTGTTGGTTCCCGTCTTTTTTCTCATAGAAACGCACGAAATTGAAGGTTGTAAAAAGACCGCCGTCGCTCCAACTACTTCCCGCCCATGCCGGTATATTGCTTGTTATGGGATGACTGCTTGTTGTGAAATTCCGGTATTTCTTGTTGGCCAGAATTATTTCTTTGTTATCGGGAGCAGTCCACACATGTTCGTAATTTGTTTCAGGTGTTCCCTCATCGTACAAGTCATAATAGCCAGAAGATTCAACAGCGGTAATGGCTGCCTTGGCTGCTTTAGCAGCTTCATTCCAGCGTTCTTTACTATAGTTTCCATATCCTATCAGGTCATTATTTCCACTTAAAGGAAGGTACGGATCGTCGGTATTGAACAAAGGACTCGCCGCATACAGGAGTACTCTGGATTTGAGAGCTAAGGCGGCTATCCTGTTTGCCCGTCCCACCAATATCGAATTCGTATAATAATCCGGTAATATGGAGGCAGCCCGGTCACAATCGACAAGAATGGAGTCTACACAATCGGAAAATGTATTACGGGGTAGTTTACCATCTTCCGACGGATTTATTCTACGGTGTATTATAGGCAGTCCACCATATCTATATACTCCTTCCCAGAAGACCAAAGCCCGCATAAAATAGGCTTCGCCTCTGGAACGTTTCTTAAAATCAACGTCTCCCGGATCATCGGGCACTTCGTCAATACGTTCAAGCACGATATTGCATTTTCGTAATGTCTGCCAACGGGTGTTGTGACGGGGGTCTTCATCCCAGTCTATGCTGCTGTTGTTATGATTGTCCACGTTCCACGAGGCATTGCCCTTCCCCCAGTTTGCACCTTGTTCGGCTTCATCACACGCTCCTGCCAGGGTTGAGGTTGCACACAGTTTACGGTCGATCCCGCTACTTCCCATCGAGAACCCCAGCGGCATACCTTCTGCATAGATGCCTGTTATGTATTGTTCTGTCAAAGTCCTGTCGGCAAAGACACCGTCTTCATCCAAATCGACAGAGGGCGGAGCTTCCAGATAGTCACTACACGAAAACATCAATACAGACGACAGAAGTATTGCACATATATATGTTATTCTTTTCATGATTATCAAAAATTTATATTAAGACCAATATTATATACTTTCTGCAACGGATATGTATTGATTTCAACATTTCCACTTCTCGAAGGTGCTTCCGGGTCCAGATCTACCACATCTGTCCACGTGAATAAATTGGAACCGTTGAAATATAATCTTACACTATTCAGGTTAAGCCGTTTGACAAAACCTCCGGTAAATGTATATCCTACTTCGAGGTTTTTCAATCGCAAATAACTGGCATCCCGTATCCAAAGAGTAGAAGGACGATAGTTGTGATCGGTTTCTCCGTTGGGATTCAGAGACAAACGGGGAAAGGTGATCTTTTCTCCTGCCTCATACCGTTCCTGTGTCCAACGTTCTTTTATCAGAGATTTCGCACTCTCTTCTCCTTTCGCGAAAGGCCACATCGACCGTCCGAAATATTTAATGGATACATTGTCGGCTCCCTGAAATAAGATGGAGAAATCAAATCCTTTATATTGCGCTCCGAATGAGAAACCGTAAATAATCTCCGGTACGGGGGTGTATCCTATCGGGACCATGTCGTAATCATCAATCACTCCATCCTGGTTGACGTCTATATACTTGACGTCTCCCGGTTGCAACAGATTCCCGCTCCATGAACTTTTAGGACGGTCTAATGCATTGATTTCTTCCCACGAGTTATAGTATCCGTCAAAGATCAGTCCGAAAAACTGATTCTTTCTTCTTCCGGTAGTCATCTGATAATCATATCTCTTCTGCACTTCATCCATGTAGATGATTTCATTCCTCGCAAATGAATAATTGAAGCGTGCCCAATAATGGAAATCTTGTATATGATGTCTAAAATTAAGGTCCATTTCCCAACCGCGATTTTCCATTTCTCCAAAATTATATGCAGGAAGATTAGCACCTATAATCATGGGGGATGTTGATCTGTTGGCTAATATGTTATTTCGTTTTTCTTTGAATATATCAAATGAAGCAGTCAGACAATTATTGAACAGATTAATATCTACACCGACATTCATCTTTTTCGCCTTTTCCCAAGTCAAATCAGGATTACCGATTTTATTTTCAACAATCATCAGTGAAGTATACGGATTGGAAGCCAAACCGAAATTATACTTGTTCACACCCGAATCGCTCGCTGCTCCATAAGAAGACGGCAGATACAAAAATCGATCACCACCTATCTGATCGTTTCCTACCTCTCCGTAGGACCCTCTCACCTTTAGATATTTAACGATATTGTTTTTCGGAAAAAACTTTTCTTCACTGATGACCCAACCTAATGAAACAGCAGGAAAAAATCCGAACCGTTTGCCTTTGGCAAAATTCTCGGTTCCGTTGTATCCCATATTGAATTCTGCCAAATAACGGGAGGCATATTCATAGGTCAATCGTCCTACCAATCCCTGATAAGCATTAGGTACATAATATTGAAGGGAGGGGGAATAGTATTTACTCTGATTATACAGAATAAGTGCTGTCGTTTTATGAAGCCCGAAAGTTCTATTATAATCAATTCCAAACTCCATATATACTTTCCGGTTCTTATCCCATCCGGTACTTACAGACCAGATACTCTCTTCTGATTGGGGGATCAGATAGATGTAATCCGGATCTTCCGCATCACGGCGCGCAAGATAATAAGGAAAGGTTTTCGAATATTTCTTACGGCTGTAATAATAGCTATCATACGCGATACTCCCGTGTACGGACAAACCTTTGGTCAGCAAAGATGATAAATCATAATTCAGACGTAATGTTGTATTGATGTTATTTCTATTATCTTTCTGATAACCGTTGCTTAATAAGGTTTGCCAGGGATTGACGCTTCCCAATCCATCCTGTATGCGGACAATTTTATTGTCCACCAATCCCGGAGAGCTCAAGGGATTGGCAAAAGAAATAGCTTGCCAGATTCCACTGTTACCGGAGCCCGGAGTAATCACTCTACCTATCTGGGCGGCCATTTGAACAGTTGCCGAAAAGTCCCGCGTTATCTGAAAATCGAAATTAGTTCTGAAGTTATAACGGGTGTTACGGGGATTTACATCATGATCCGAATCTATCTTGGTATGTTTATAGATACCGGTCTGATCGAAATAACTTCCCGATATAAAGTATTTCACACGTTCTGTACCACCCGAAAGGTTGATGTTATGTTGAGTGCGGGTAGAAAACTTTCTAAGAAAATCGTCTATCCAGTTAGTGTTCGGATGCAAAATCGGATCAAAGCCATTTCTGTACAATTCAATATCTTTATCCGTGAATTTCGGTTGGTAGGTAGAACCCGAAACCCGGGAGTCATTTTCTAAAGCTTCATTGTATAAAGTTGCATAATCCGCACTATTCAGATAACTGGGGAGCTGGGTAGATTGCTGCAAAGCAAAATTACCCGAATAGCTCAACCGGGGACGCCCTCTTTCCCCTTTACGGGTAGTAATTAATACTACGCCGTTAGCTCCCTTTACTCCATAGATCGCTGTTGCCGAAGCATCTTTAAGTATATTCAATGATTCAACTTCATTCGGATCTATGCCGTCAAAATTAGTTCGTTCGATGCCATCGATCATTATTAAAGGAGCCGTGTTGTCTGTAAATGTACTGACACCTCTGATTAACAGACTGGAAGCGTCTTCGCCGGGAGCACCACTTCTTTGAAAAGCAATCAATCCCGGCATTCGTCCTACCAGCATGTTACTAATATTGGATTGTTGTGTCTGTACCAGTTCTTTCCTCGAAATAGAAGCGATAGATGCTGTCACACTTTCTTTCTTCTGCTTTCCGTAGCCGACAACAACGACTTCCTCCAGACTTTGCTCGGCTTCTTTTATTTCAATAGAAAGCACTTTATTGTCTTTTACAGGTACTGTCGTCGTGACATAACCGATATAACTGATTTCCAAAACTGCATTCGGATTTACAGATAAGGCAAAGCGCCCGTTTATATCGGAAATTATGCCGTTAAATGTACCGACTTCCTTGATATTGGCACCGATAATCGGTTCTCCTTTTGTATCGGTAATAGTACCGGTTATTCTCCGAGGCTCCTGTGGCTGCGAAGAAAGATTCTTTTTCACTGCCGTTTTTCTCTTTACAACAATCTGTTTTCCATTTATTTCATATACCAGATTTGTCTTTTCAAACAAGGCTGACAATTTTTCTGTGATTGTCTTCTTCCTGGATAGATCTACACTGACAACTTGATTTAAACTAGGTCGGATATCTTTCGAATAGATGAAAACGTAGCCTGTTTCTTTCTCTATATCTTTAAAATATTCCAGTAGAGTCCCTTTCTTTATATCATAGAGTTCGCTCGTTCCATTTCCATTAGCGAGAGTTACATTCGCTATAAATAGAAAAATAACAAAAAATTTCACAAACAGATATGATTTACAAAGAAAATATGCCCTATTTGCATGATTGTAATAGGAATTTTCCATATTTTTGCGTATCAATTTTTAGGTTTTTCATAAGTAATTGAAAAATTTAAATCTCACGGGTTCGGAAGAGTTGCCTCTCTTCCGAACTTCTTTTTTACAAAGGCTTCATTTCTGTGGTTTATTCATAGGCATTAAATTTTTAGGGTTATTACTCGATTTTTATACTTCCCGCTTCAATTGTACACTGGACATCGTACAGCAACGAGAAGGTTTTCATGACTTGTTCTATATCATCAAATAAGATAAGTTTTCCCATTGTACACTTTTGCGCAACTTCCGGCGTACATGTGATAGATACATTATAGTAGCGACTTAGCCGTTGGATAATATCTTTCATTGTCTCACCCCGGAACTGAAGTACGCCATCTTTCCATGAAATATAATCGTAAGCATTAACTTCGTCGATGCCGGATATCCCATCACTCAACTTAAAACGCTGATTAGGCAAAAGGACAAAATCTTCATTGGAGTTTGCTTTTACATTTACTTTTCCTTCTACCAACACCACGGATTGCAATGCATCATCAGCATAGGCAGACACATTAAACTTTGTTCCCAATACATTAACTGTCAGTTGGGGTGTCTCTACATAAAAAGGCCGGGAAGTATCTTTGGCAACTTCTATATAAATCTCTCCTTCTACTTTTATCCTGCGTTCGCCCGGACCAAAAGAGGAAGGGAAACGTAATTTACTTCCGGAATTAATCCATACTTTCGATCCGTCTGCCAATACAATGGATGAATGGCTACCATAAGGAACTATCAGTGTATTTTGTTTTCCGGGTTGAACCGCTCCCTCTTTGATTATCTCTGTTTCCTTACCATCGGATTGAATAGTAATATTGCTATCATAAGTAATGACGGCATTATTCTCTATCTGAATCGCTTCCGCATCATCTCTTATCAGCATTACTTTCTGATACAGAGTATCTGCTTTCACATTGACAAGCAGATCATCAGCAGTTCCGGACGTCTGAAAAGAATGAATCAACCAGAAAGAAACAATACCTAATATTAGTACACAGGCGGCAGCATAACGGGTAAATAAGATAAAACGATGTCTCTTATCACGACGCTCCATGCTTGTCTCTATACGTGCCCACAATCTTTCTGATTCTTCGGGTAAGCGCTGAACCGGATTCAGCCGGGCAGATAATATGATTTTGCGGGCCTCCTGTAGGGATGCTTGATCTTCGGGATGCTCTTTTTGATAATTAACCCACCATTCTTCCGATTCCTGGGTAGGAGCCAGACACCACAATATGAAGTCTTCATTTTGTAGCCATTGTTTTGTCGATTCGGGTATTCGATCTGAATGCATACTCGTTCTTTTTACGGTTTCACTTTAAAAACACGCAAAGAACAAAAATACCCCCACGAAAATTAAAGAAAATAACCGAAAAGGAAAAAATAAATAATTTGAGGCTGAATTTTACGCATTTGTTCGATAGCCCGATACACTAATTTCTGTGCTGCTTTAGGTTGTATTCCCATCAATTTCCCGATTTCCTCATAGCTAAGTCCTTGGGTATAACGAAGATATACAGCCTCCCGTTGCCGGTCTGTAAGGCTATCCAGCATCTTTTTCAGCTGTTTTTGCATAGCGGCTCTTTCTTTTTCTTCATCTATGAGTTCAAAGCCGTTCACTTCAATAAGGAAACTATAGTTATCAGAACCTTCTTCCAGAAATTCGGTATTCATTTCTTTTTTCTTAATGGTCCGAATCCGGTTCTTCAAACAGTTCAACAGATAGAACTTCATATTCTGACTTTCCCAAAGTTTGTGCTCACGCTCATATAAATGCAAAAAAACATCGTGAATGGCATCTTCTAAAAGTTCTTTACTAATGCCAAAAGCAATGCCGTATGAAAACAAATCGTTCTCATACGTCTCATATAACCACTTATATAAGGATTGCTTATTCTTCACACTATCTTCACAAAAAGTTAGAATCCTATCTTCTAAAGAATATTGAAATGGTAATTATCACCAGCCTGTCTCATCCCATCCGGCAGCGGAGTACCATTGTATCGACTGACGATAAAAAGGATTTATCTCCTCTTCATACGACTGACGAAATATATAAGTAGAAAGTCCTGCAGAGCCATTCATCGAGAAACTACCGCCATAACTGGAGTAATTATTAGGAGTAGTCTTCCAATAAACCACAGCAGCATCATAAGCAGCTTTCCAAGCCTCATATTCGCTAGTCTCACTACCTAAAGAACGTATTAATCCATCAAAATCATAATAATACTTACTGGACCGACAATCATAACAGAGTATGCCCGATGTGGCTATCGCTTGTCTGCCCTTAATATATTTCGGAATAATCTCACTACTGCTTTTAGCCAGTTGTTCCAACATGGAAGTGTTCACTACAGAAACAGAGACTCCTGCCGTCCAGGGATCACCTAAGCCCCAATTATATGGCAATTTGCCAGTATAAAGATTTTCATCTGCATAAAATTCAAAATATGCCTTTGCTATGTCCGTAGCCGATGCATTATTGGCAAACATAGCCGGAACTACTTTCTGATATGGAGCACCCGGTGCGGGTATCTCTGTCGGAGAGCCTATTATGTAATCCGCATGTTCCTTCAATTCATTGACCACCTCAACAGATTGCATAAAGCATGCATCGAAAAGAAGAAAACTCAAATGAGGCGCATTACGCAGAACATCTTTTAACTCGGAAATATCCATGTAATTTGAACCACCATCCTGTCCCCACCAACGGGTTTTATTCTGCGATTTTGCCAACCATCCTTCTCCATGAGACCACAAAACCAACCCATAACTCTGTGCCGGATATTCAGAAAATGCCGTGTTGATAACCTCCTTCATCTTAGAGACATCTACAGAGTTTCGTCCTTCATACGTAGCGATTACCTCCTGTACGACATTCTTCTTTTTATCCTTCTTCAATCGAATTAGTTTAGGACTTGATCCGGTATCAATGTATACGAGTAGGTTATAAGAGTTATCATCTACAGACTGCATTCCCTCTGTCATTTCCGCCAAATCCTCTGTGGCAAAGCTGCGAAGAGAATTGTCACCTGCTATATAAACAAGAACTGTACGCATCTGGACTCCTCTTTCATCATCGTCATTATGACAAGCGATTACCAGCATAGCCAAACACACAAACAAGGAGAATATTTTTATCTTTTTCATTAGATTTCAAGTTTATTACGAGGCAAAGATAAAAAAATAAGAGATGCAAAGCTGCATCTCTTATTATATTAACAATTTAACTATTGCTTATTATTCTTCCGGTTTTGTAAAGCGGAATTTATCTGAATCAATCCGCGATACCGTCATTCTATTATTCTTCTTATATTTATTCAGAATCTTCGTTGCTTCTTTTTCCAACTTCTTTCTGTTTTCCGAGAAGTAAATCATACATGTACTATTCTGCTGCAGTTGGTTATCCTCCAGATAATTTTTCAACTGATAACTATATAATTCACGATGAGCCAAGAACCCTTCTTTGCTAACCTTCGCACTATCTAATATCTGAATATCCGTGAAATAGACTACCGTATCCGTAAATGAAGCAGAAATTCCAAAAGCATAAACCGGTTTAGAATGGTCTTTTTTCAGAAAAAATTACGCTAAAATCAGCCGAATAGCTAAAAATGAACTATTTATGAGTTTTTCACCTCAACAGAGGTAATGATTTAGCAACAGTTCTAAATTCTGCAATCTGCATACGTTTGCTGCCTAACAACTCTTTTCGGCTGCAAAAATACAAAAAAAATAATGAATCTAAGAATTTTATTAAACAAAAAATATCAAACAGAGTAATATGTTGCAAAAAGCACGGTCTTACTAGTAGTCTGTAAAGTCTAAAAGTTGAGTAAAACGTCGTTCGTCACATACTGATGATTGATGAAATATCACACGTGCCTTACTAAACTTTTAGACTTTACAATCTACTAGTTGTTTATTTTGCGAAATACGTATTTACAACATTTGTTGTTGTATTTTGCAATTTTAGCAACTTGTCGGTAAATTCTAAAACTTTAAACTTAACAGGGTAAGTTTTTGTACCCTTTCCTTCTGATGGAAAAATAACATAAAATGTTTCTACGTTTTCCTGCTGTATTAAGTATGGCTTCTCTATAGTATGAGTCTGTCCATTAAAGGAGAAACTAGTTGTGTATGTCGTATCTTTGAATATAAGATTCGAAGTATAAGACTTTCCTTTTGGCAATTGCAACTCCCATTTTTTACCTTTTAAGCTGTCGATTTTAAATGATTGTGCATGAACTAATTGCCCATTTAGGAACAATAGAGAAATAAAAAAATATTTAAAAATTAACTTCATATTTATTTAATTACTTTATACCTGTTAATACTATATTATAATCTTGTAAAAAATACCCAGCATTAACTGAGTACATACAAGCAAGCTCAGGGTCCATATAAATAGCAGCACCCGTATTGGAGTTATATCCTACACATAACACATTATGGGCAGAGCTTTCTATTTGGCTATTTACATCAGTCATGACGGGATGCTTGGCATCTATTGCAGACTTATAATTTGTAAATGTTTGAGTTTTAAAGAAATGTGTTACAAAAGGCTCGATATAATCCAAAGAAACACCATCAATCAAAGGATTTGAATTATATGTCTGTGTATAATATAGAATATACGCTCCCTCATTTACTGTTCCACCAAAAACTTTATTGTTTGCATACTCCATAATTGATGTTACGCAGGCATTAGGTATTTGCTTTGCCATTGTTGTTGGCAAACTGCTTTTGACAAAGACATCACCTTTTTGTTTTGAATATTTTGTCGGGTTATAAATTATTTGAGTGGAAATCTGTTCTTTCGACACATTGTCTGGCTCGATTAAATCAGTCCCTTCACATGCGACCAAAAAAGTCACAGGAATAAAAAATAACAAATGTTTTATCTTCATATACATTTTCCTTTCCAAATGGTTTCGTCATTCAATTCTTGCACTTGTAGCAACCATCTTTAAATCTACAAGATTCTATATTTTTTTGTAAATTTACAAAAAAAATATTTTAAGTGTTGAAAAATTAAAATTATTTATCCTTTTTAACAATATATCTTTGTTTGCCTAGAAATATCTTTTTAAATTTTGACGCTACAAAGATAGCGTGATTTTTCTGACATATCCAAATCCTGAGCAACTTTTTGTTGCTCAGGTCTTTAGATTTTTTCTTCTTTATTTATCTTCGGATTTAAGGTTCTTCTATCTTTTGAGATATTCCATTGCTCCTTGAACCATTCAACAATAGGCTGTCTATTGATACACAGAAACAATTGGTTCGGTTTGGTAGAATCAGAGAACACCTTGATTTCTGCATTCTCCACATTGAACTTTCTTCTGTGCTTCTCGGAATAGAGTGAACCGCTAAAGTTGAGTGCCTTTCCAGCAAGGAGCACACTAATTTGTTCAGCCGTGAAGCCTATCCTCTTGCACAAACTTTCTATTTGCAAGTATGCCTCCAACATCGGGAACCAACGCTTGGCTTTGCGGATGATGTTGTTGAGCATCGTTACCTCCGTGGAGTGCTTGCTTTTCAAATCAACGACCTCTGCTTGGTGTTTCTGTTGCATCTCGCCGAGTTGTTGGCTGTGGCTGTCCTCCATTCGCTGTATTTTCTCATGGAGTTCGTCAATGTATTGCTCTCGGTCTTTCACAAGCTCACACAACTTTCGGTTGTGTTGCTCCACCTCTTTCAATTTTCCACTGCCCAAAAGAGAACCAATCTTCGACACAAGGGCGGTCTTGGCTTCCGTCTTGGCAGCCTGTAGTTTCTCTGTGTTGATTTTACTCTTGGTCTGTTTGAGCAGTCGCTCCGCTTCCTCCACATCAGATTGCAACAGTTTCATGCAGTTTTGAAGTCTCTCCGTCTCTCGCTTGATGTTGCGGTAATACTGTGCCGTGGTGGTATGCCTCGCATCCGATCCACGGACACCTCGCTTCAAGCCATACTTGCCCATGGCTTCCGCATAACTGTCGTGATAGCCAACCATCTTGTCACGGTTGAGCACATCATCGGCACACAACCTCACGACATTGGCTTTCTTGCGGTATGTCCGCTTGCCCTCTTCCGTTGTCTTGTTCTTCGCCTTTCTCCGTTCGCCAGTCACTATCGGAACGATGGAGGCGTGGAGATGTGGCGTGTGCTCGTCCATGTGGAGAACCACCGACACGACATTCTCCTTGCCGAATGTGTCCTGCAACCACTTCAAGCTGTCGTTGCACCAATCGTCAAGCTGACCATTGGCTGCGATGTTCATCATGTCCTCGTGCGTTCCAGACAGCACGGTTCTAATCACCCTCACCTGGTCATTGGTTATCTTGCGCTTGATGCCTGCCGTCTTGATGCGGTGGGCGATGGCTTCGTCACGACCATACACACCGCTCGGCATCTTGACAAGCTCACGGTTGAGGTGTGTTCTTGTCGGGTCGGCGTTGTCTGGTATCACCTTGCGCTCTATGTGGTCTGATTCCCTTGCGTCCGAGCTGCCCTTTGCCTTCTTGAAATCCAAACTGAAATGTCCCATAATAAACTTGTTTTTGAGTTGTACAAATCCGCTTGCCGCATTGCGCCCTGCGCATGGCTCACGGGGTTTCAAAAGGGGATGCCCCTTTGCTCAAATGGGTGTTTTTAGCGGTGGCGTGCCACTGCGTCAAGAAAACGCCCTATTGAGCTATGGCTTTTCCGTTCAGAATAGCCATTGGAGCAGGAACCGCCTATATGCCCAAGGCTGCGCCTCTCTTTCGAGGTGGAACGGTTTGCTTAACAGGCTGTACTTGGTGTACAGACTGTTTGGATTTAACTCCGCACAGATAGTCGTTCAAGTCTTTGTACTCACTGTACAAGTGGGATGCGTCCCTCACATGGTAGCCGAGGGCAGTCTCGATGGCAAGCGTTGCCTTCCGCCCAGCCTCGTCGTTGTCGAGCAGACAACTGATGCGCTCGTAGCCGTGTAGTGCGTCTATAGCCTTGTCAACGTTGCTTGTTGAGTTGAGTATCACGTAGTCCTGCGCTTCCAATGACGGACAAGACGGAAACTTCTCCATGCGTAACGAGAGAAAGGAAAGATAGTCCATCATGCCCTCGAACACATAGCAAGCGTATCTTGGCTCGCCTTGCTGTCGGATATGTGTGATGTCCTTGGGGGACATGCAACCCTTGAAGAATCGGTTACGAACCTCGTAACCGCCCGACTTGTTCTTGAAGCCGATGGCGAAGTAGTTCTTGCCATTATGCGAGAAGTGGAGTTCCACACATTCCTTTCGGGCGATGCACAGGTCAATATTCCGCTCGCTCAGATAGCGCAGGAGTGCAGGGTGGTTGAGCTCCCTAACCTCCAATCTCTCAAAACTCGGCTCGGAAGCTTGCTGAGGGAAAGAAAAGTCGGTCGGGCGTACATGGGGCGCTTGCTTCTCCATCTTGTCCAAGAGATATGGCAAGCTGTCTGATGCGTAAAGGTATGACGCAAGGGTGATGATGTTGCCGCCCTTGCCCATTCCGAAATCGAACCAACTGTTCATCGTGGTGTTCACCTTGAAAGATGGCTCGCTCTCGTTTCTCAGCGGTGACTTGTACCAAAGGTTTGCACCCTGCTGTTTGACAGGGTGGTGTCCCAAACTTAGCAGATAATCTGCAATCTTGATTTGCTTTGCTTCTTGAATATTCATGTCTTACTGTGGATTAAGTGGTGTATGTATTTCTGATGAATTGTTGAGAATGGCATGTATTGGTATGATAGTCAAATACTTATCTTCTCAACAAACTCTCAACAAATGGTTCTTTTCAACAAAATCACTGGGCAAAAGAGAAAGACAGGCATTAGCTGTCATGTTTTCTCTTTTCAACAGTCTCTTTCTTTTGTTGAGAGATTTGTTGAGAAAATGTTGAGCCTTAAATACTTGATATTCAACACTTCTTTCATAATATTCAACAATTCAACAAAATTATATGCTATTTAGCTTGTCCATCGTTACAGTGTAGAACCTGCCCACACGTTTTGTTGGCGAGTAGTGACCGCTGCTATTGTAGTTGTACTCGTATGAGGTGTAGGTGAGGGCGTTCTCTGAAGGTTGCAGCTTCCAACAGTCCTGCACTATCTTTCGCACAAGGTGCTTCTCCGCTTTCACGTGGTTGCATTGCAACAAGGCGATTGCGTCATTGAGGCAGAATTGCAAACTGTCGGTTTGAGTGTTCTCCATGACCTCAAGGAACAGCTCCGACATTTCCACCTCAAGTCTGTTACGGTTGCAGCGTATGATTCTCCTCAGAGCATCGGTCGCTATCTGTTCGGGGGCGAACCACATTCGGCTCTTGTGCTCTGTGGAGAGCGTTCTGCCTTGCAGATGGAACAGAAAAGCGGGTATCTCCGCCTTCAGTTTCTCCAAGAAGTCGGTATCGTCAGATTGCAACGATGAAATCTTCCTCACCCAATATCGGGTCTCGCCCTCGTCAATGATGACAGGCAGGGATTCGTTGTTGGAGCACAGCACAAACTTGGCAAAGAAAGAAATCTCGTTTCTGTCCTTGCCCTTGGCTTCCACCTTGTAGGAGAGTGTGGTGCTGAGATTCTTTAAACGCTCAGAATCCTCCCTGCGACTGAGTAGCACCTCATCCACGACTATGAGCAGCTTGCCAGCCCAATCTGCATTGAACTGACTGCGGAAGTCCTCGTTGGTATTGAACGTAACGTTGTCTTGGAACAACGCTTTCAGAAAGTTCAAGAACGTGGTCTTGCCTGTGTTCCTCTCCTCAGACACAAGCAAAAGAATTGGAAGTTTCTGCACAGGTCTGAGATAGAGCAGTTGCAGATAGTCCACGCCAAGCTCGTATTGCTCACCGAAGATGTGAAAAAGCAATTTCTTGATGTTCGGAAAATCCCCTTTCATTGGCTTGTGGCTTATCGGCTCGTAGAGATTGAGAAAACCGTCTATTACAGTTCGGTGGTTCACATGTTCGGGAACGGTACAGAATCCGTCATACTTGTGGACATACTTGATGAACTCCTTGCCGTAGTCCTGACGCAAGGTTTCCATGTTCCATGGGATGCGCTTTCTTACCTTCCCTCCATTGATAGTAGGTTGGTCAACCACCTTGTATAAGGTTGTGCCAACACGGATGAACACCTCGTTTGGTGGAGGTGGTGCCTGTGGCTGCATGGTAGCAACTTCGACTGGCAGTTTGTTGTCATTTGTCATGTTCATAAATTCTCCTTTATAACTTATAAAAATTAAAGTTGCAAAGGTAATGGCGGAAAATCAAAATACAAAACTCAAACCTACGCAGAATGGAGAAGTTTGAACCGACAGTGTTAAAAGATAGGAAATCAAGGTGTTTGATGTAGCTTTTGGGGATAAGGTAAAACGAAAAATCCCGAAGAAAGGCTTACAAAGAAACCGTTCCTCGGGATGAACAAAAATGTATTCCTGCATGTCATACGTTTTATATGTCATACGATAAATATGTAAAACGTTTGACATCGGCAGCTCCGCATTCTTCATAGAAATGCTTGATACGACAGTGAATCAGTACGTAGGCAAGTCAATACGACAGTGAATAACCGAAGCGTTAAAGATGCGACCATTCTTAGCTAAAGGCATTTGTCCCTCCGTAGATTTGCAGGACAATGGCTATTTTCTCTTTTGCTCCGTACAGCCTCTTGGTGATGTCATCACGAAGTTGCGCTGCACCATTGGAGTTTAGACGGAAGCAAATGGCAACAACCATAGGGAATCCATACAATGTTTGCCAAATGCCTTTGGAGGTTTCTTGCTTCTGTTGGACTTCCGACATCAACAACATACCTTCTTTATATATGGCTCTTATCACGGCTGTGAGCTTCGGGGCTGTGACATATAGCATATCAATCAACTCGCTCTCACTCATCCACAAGTTCTCCAAGTTGGACGGAATGGATAGCATTCCATTTCCGTCCACGGTGATTACAGTCCTTTTCATGCCATTCCTCCCATTGTAGGCAAATGCCCCTTGATTCGACTTTCAAAGACTGCTATGTCATGGTCAAGTTTGTTGCTTGTTACCTTGGCGTATATCTGCGTTGTGGTGATGTTTGTATGACCAAGAATCTTGCTCACGCTCTCTATCGGCATACCATACTCCAAGGCTAAAACAGCCCAAGAGTGGCGAGACACATGAAAAGAGACACGCTTTTTGATACCACACATTACCGCTACTTTCTTGATGCGTTTGTTGATGTTGTCAAGATTGCCGATGTTGAACAAATGACTGCCCTTTCTGAAAGATTTGTATCGCTCAACAATCTGCATAGGAATATCCATCAGCTTGATTTGGAAAGGCACACCTGTCTTCTGACGCTTGGAAACAATCCAAGGAGCACCGTTTATCATGCAGATGTTATCTTCCGTTAAGTTCTTGATGTCGATGAAAGATATACCTGTCCAACAGCCAAAGAGAAAGAGGTCTCTCGCAAATGCCATGTTCGGGTCTTCCAAGTTTATCTCTGTCATGGCGGTAAGCTCGTCCAAGGTCAAGAACTCACGTTCCTTGTGGTCTGGGTCAACATGGTACATGGCAAATGGATTTCTCGGTATCTTGCCATTGTAGTGTGCGGTCGTGACAATATGCTTCAATGGTATGGAGTAAATCCAAATGGAGGACTGAGCAAGTCCGACGACATTCTTTAAGTACAGGCAATAGTCACGGATGAACTCCTCAGTAAGCTCATTCATGGACATATCGCTGCGCTTATACTGATACTTGATGAAATCGGCAACGTACTTTCTCACTATAAGATACTTGCGGTAGGTGTTCTTGGCTCTGTCCTTGCCTACACGCTTGGCAAAGGCTGCGTTCTCCTTGTCAAATGCTCTGAGCAAGGTCTCGTACTCCGTGCCTATGCCTTGGTAGGCGTTTCTCACCATTTCTGCGGTAACGAACGCCTCACGGTCGGAAAGTCGCTGGTAATGCTTGGCGATTTGAGCCTTGATGTTGTCAAGCGCAAAGTTCACCTCCTTGGCTTCCTTGCTCTTGCCAATGGCTCTGTTGCCCTTGGCATCCCAGATAGCCTTGGTCACGCTCTGCTTGCAACTGAACTGTGCGATGGTTCCGTTGATTGTCACTCGCCCCATGATTGGGACAATTCCATTTCTCTCCTTGCTTCTATTTACATAGAAGACTGTCTTGAAAGTGCATCTCATAATTCTTACTTTTTTGTTCGGTGCAAAATTAAACTATGAGAGCTGCATGGCAAAACCAAAACTTACGCAGAATGGGGAAATATGAACCGCCACCGTTAAAAATGCTTATTAGGGCGTTTCTGCGAGGTAATGATTTGAAAGCGTTTCTATTTCA
>OGMV01000270.1_pt1 | contig 30408 bp, 43 predicted proteins | sample 1573341 | NCBI WGS metagenome assembly OGMV01 (sample SAMEA2581994, study PRJEB24529) | metagenome | biome: Human gut stool | place: China | collected 2011 | reverse complement strand
GCACAATAGGACTTTTAGCATTGTTCTATCGCAATTTATGGGCTATGGCTGATTTGCGAGAAAAATTGAAATATTATGAGGATTCCGAGGAGCAGGGTAGGTATATCAAGTTGCCGGAAAAAATCGAAGAAAAGGAATATAGAGAGTGTGTACACACAAGAACTAAATGCCACCATGAAAATTGCAAGTGTTCGGAATGCCCTCTTACTGAATTTTTTTGTGATGAATTTTATACAACAATAGATAGGTGCTATGAGGATGCATATGCTAGAGGATGCCTTGCCGGAATAGAACTAGGAAAAGCCGAAGCCAAGTTGAAAGAAATGGAGAAAAAGGATGTTTAATGAAATTTTCAATGTGATGAAATGCTTTCCGAAGAGTTATATTACTCAATTTGGAGAACTTATTTTATCAGACAAAGGGAATGTATATTTTACAGCAAAAGACTGTAATACACAGAAAGATATTATCTGTAAACTTTTAGAGTGGTGTTCCAGACCGATTGCAAAGGGAGAACCTTACCGCCAGGAGAAGAGAAATAAAGAATGGAGGGAATCACTTCTTTCTGGATACAATGAATATCTCGGAACACAATTCACGCAAGAGGATATGTACTGGATTTACGATAAACTCGGAAACGCAGTCAATCACGAATTGACGTTGAAATTTATTACAAGCGGATATGATTTGAAGCTTGTATATCCGAAGAAAGAAAGCAACTACAGATTGGAACAGGAGGGCGAGTGATGGGAAGACTGATTGATGCTGGGTTGGTTTTAGACAACTTAAGTGGACGTCTTGAAAGCATGAAAGATTATGATGCAGTAAAAGATGTGATTAACAATATGCCGACCGCCTACGATTCGGACAAGGTTGTGGAGCAGTTGGAGAATGAACGGAAGTTTTGGGAGCATGCCTACGACAAGGATCTTGGGAAAGAAAAAGCAAGAAGTTATGCGCATGCAATCGAGATTGTGAAAGGCGGTGTATCAGATGGCAATTAAACCGATTTTATTCAATACAGAAATGGTTCGGGCAATTCTGGACGGGAGAAAAGATGCAACGAGAAGAATTGTAAAAGGCTTTATTCCTGATGATGCAGTATGGGGATATACCGCTTTTACACCTAAAGGGTACATATCGTGTAGAGGTACATTTGCAGATGGGTATGGAGAGAAATTTTTTAAGTTGCCTTGCGAGCCGGGCGATATCCTGTATGTCCGGGAAACATGGCAATGTTGGCGAGCACACCGATACGAAGCAACTGCTGACATAAGATTCAGAGCAGGCGGAGATGATGTGAGGTTGCAATTTGCAAATGGAAATACAGATTCCATAGACCGATTAGACTATGACACATTTGTGCATAAATGGTTCAGCCATAATAGAGAGTGGAAACCATCATTATTTATGCCGAAAGTAGCGGCACGTATCTGGCTTAAGGTTACGGATGTGAGGGTGGAGCGGTTGCAGGAGATAACAGAAGTACAGGCACAAGCGGAAGGATGTAACAGTGGAATGCTTACTGGAGAATGTACTGCAAGAGGACAATTTGAAGATTTGTGGAACAGTACCATCAAGAAACCTGACCTTGACCGCTACGGTTGGAGTGCGAATCCTTACGTTTGGATTATTGAATTTGAGCGATGTGAGAAACCAGAAGGAGTTTAAAAATGGCTAATTGGAATGTAAATTATACGCCAAAATGCGAAGATAGAAATTGCTCTGATGAGTGCTTGGTTACGGTAGATAACGGACGGTTCAAGAGAGTGCTTAAGGCTGTGTACATACCATATCATCATTGCACGGTTGAAGATATGGGATGGAATATGCCAGACGGAGCTTCTGATAATTGGGAATATATCGAGGAAGAAAATACATGGTGGATTCCGGAAGGCTGGTATGAGAAATGCGATTATTGTGAAGAATATTCGTATTTTACAATCGAAGCAAGGGTTACTGCATGGTCAAAACTTCCGAAGCCGTATGAGCCTAGAGTTAAGCAGTTGAGAGGAGTGTGAGAAATGTCTAAAGCAGTATTGGTTATGGATATGCCGGAATCATGTCCGGATTGTAGATTTTTTGAATCTGATTGGAAAGAGTGCTATGCAATAAGTAAACGGTACAACAGAGATGTAATGACAGAGGAAGCAAAGCCAAATTGGTGTCCGCTCCGGGAACTGCCGGAGAAAAATCCAAACAACCCAGAATTAAAACCGGGAGTACATTATACAGAAAAAGGATATGAAGTTTTTAAAAGCGGTTGGAATGCCTGCTTAGATAAGATTTTAAAAGATGATGGTATGAGAAAGGAGTAATGACAGAAGCCTTGGTAGACCAAGGTTGACCGCTAACGGTGTGATTAATAGCGAGAGCAAAAAGGATGAACAATGCGTTTGGTTGAGTAGAGGGTTCGTAAAATATTCAGCGAAACTACAAGAAATCAGAGTGGTAAGCCAGATTCCTTTATCCACGGACACAGGATTATTTCTGTTAAGTGGTTGTCATGAAAAAATTAAAAGTATGTTGGGTAAGTGCAGGAATATCAAGTTTTATGGCTGGATATTTAGCCGGTGATGTTGATGAATGGATTTACATTGATATTGCAGACCAACACGAGGATAGTATCAGATTCATTAAGAATTGTGAGAATGCAATTGGAAAAGAGGTTCAGATACTGAAATCAAATGAGTACAGATGCGTAGAGGATTGTGTAAGGACGTTCGGAGGATTCAGAAGTCCGGCGAATGGATTCGCACCTTGCACGAACTGGCTAAAGAAACGAGTAAGAAAAGAGTGGGAAGAACAGCATAAAGATTGTGAATTGACCTATGTCTGGGGATTCGACCTTAAGGAAAAGAACCGGGCAGAGAGGACGATTGAAGCAAATCCGCAAGCGGCACACGAATTCCCACTGATTAACAAAAACCTATCGAAAGAAGAGGTACATGGATTGTTTGAACGGACTTTTTCATTTGCCCGACCTTTGATGTACGACCTTGGATATCCGAACAACAACTGTATCGGATGCGTCAAGGGCGGTATGGGATATTGGAATCGAATCAGAAAAGATTTCCCGGAAGTATTCGAAAGTCGGGCGAAGCTGGAAAGAGAAGTTGGGCATTCAATTTTGAAAGACAAAAATGGACCGGTATATCTCGATGAACTTGATCCTAATCGTGGGAACATGGATACGGAGATTATGCCGGAATGTGGAATCATGTGCTACTTAGCACAGTATTAAAACTATCAGAAAGGAACTAATATGAACAGTACAGACGCAGCATACAGAAGAGATAATTTTATCTTGACATTCATGGACTGCTTGTGCGTCCCAGATCAAAAAGACTATACACAACAAGACATTTGCGACTGCAACGAAGCGATTACAGAGTATGAGTGTATGCTTCAACACGCCATTGATGTTGGAGACAAGCAGGAAATTGCTTTTCTACGATCAGAAATACAGCACGTTAAGGCTGAAAAACGTAATATCAAGAGAATGATGAAAAACAGAATGGAGCCTGCACTTACATAGTTTTCACATGATAGAGAGTTTGCGATTGTAAGACCGAAGCACTTGGGGAACATATGATGTTCTAATCGTAGTCGAGAGGTCGGAAATTATGCTTGTGCGTAATCTGGTTTGGATAGTGGATATGCTCCAAATCCAAACACAGCGCATTCTCTTGATGAATTACTTTCTAATGTTCCGAAGAATCAAACGATTGGAGACAATCTGATTCGGGCATGGAGCATTATCAATAATAGTAAGTATGAAACAATAGTATGTTCTGTTTCCGGCGGATCGGATAGCGACATTATGATTGATATATGCGTCAAAGTAGATATTCATCATAAAATTCGATATGTCTGCTTTAATACCGGATTGGAATACAGGGCAACCAAAGAACACATCAAATACTTAGAGGAAAAATACGGAATAAGGATTGATATGTTTGAAGCATGGGAATACGGAATGACGATTCCAAAAGCCTGCGCAACATATGGACAACCGTTTTGCAATAAGATCGCAAGTGAATTTATAAGCAGATTACAGAAACATAATTTTAAGTGGGAAGATAAACCATTTGAGGAATTGTATGCAGAATATCCAAAATGCAAGTCGGCTTTGTTGTGGTGGTGCAATTTGAAACCGGGCAAAAGAAATAATATCAGTTGGAATAAATGGCTCAAGGAATTTTTGATTGCAAACCCGCCAACATTCCGAATATCGAATAAATGTTGTGAAAAGGCAAAGAAAGATATTTCCCGCAGAATAAAGTGTGATCTGATGATTACCGGCATACGGAAAGCAGAGGGCGGAGCAAGGGCGACGTCTTACAAGAATTGCTATAGCCAAAAAGAGGGCAATGAAGACGAATACAGACCTTTATTCTGGTACACGAATGATGACAAGAAATGTTATGAACAGCATTACGGCATTGAACATAGCAGATGCTACACAGAATATGGCTTGAAAAGAACCGGTTGCTGTGGTTGTCCTTGTGGGCGAAACCTTGAATTTGAACTTGAAGTGCTGAAAAAGCATGAGCCAAATTTGTACACAGCCGTATGTAATGTATTTAAAGATAGTTATGAATATACAAGAGAATATCGTGCATTTTGCAATGAAATGAATAGGAAACAGAAGATATATTATCAAATGGAGATAGACGAGTTTATCAAATAATCAAGAAAGGAGCCGAACCTCCGGCCGGAGAGGTTGATAATAAGACGAAAAGCGAAATAATCTTACAAATTTTATCTGTCATGAACAGGAATTTAAGTGCAGAAATCGCAACGATTAAAGAGGAAGAAAGCGAGGATTAAATTTTATGAACAAAAAGGATGTTTTAGAAATTAAAAGAAGATTTAAAAAGGAAGCCTGTACATTTACCCGTATGTGTGGTTGCTATGTGGACGCTGAACACAATAAAATTACAAAAATTGGTGAGACATTTTTAAATCTGGATGATGCAGAATATTATAAATATCTCGATATCGCGAAAAAAGCGTTATCCGGCACAATCGGAAACAATCTTTTAGAGCTGGAATTCCCACTGAAAGAGGAAGCTACAGGCGGCAGACAACAGTTTTTGATGGGACTGCGTGAAAGCAAACTGAAAAACGATGATCTGATGGATACTTTTTATGACATGATCATTGACAGTTACGATTATGTTGGAAATTATCTGATCCTAATTTTCCACGATGCCTATGATGTCATAACCAAAACTTCTGACAATGACAAATTAGACGAATCAGAAGAAGTTTACGAATATCTGCTGTGTGCAATCTGCCCGGTAAATCTGACAAAGCCGGGGCTTGGTTATCGTGAGGACGAAAACCGCATTGAATCACGAATCAGAGACTGGGTTGTTGGGATGCCAGATACAGGTTTTATTTTCCCAGCATTTACTGAGCGAAGCACAGACATCCATTCTGTGATGTTTTACAGTAAAAACACGAACGAGCCACACTCTGAATTTATGAAAGCTGGACTTGGATGTGAAGCAAAAATGACAGCATCAGAGAAAAAGAAAGTGTTCCAGAACATTTTAAATGATGTGCTGGGAGAAGATGATGCAGAAAATAATAAGATTTGCTTGGAAATACACAGCGTTTTGGACGATACCTTAATCGCAAATGGAAATGCTGATCAGGAGGAAGAATCACAGAAAGTCGAACTTACACAGGATATCCTTAAAAATTGTCTGGATGAAGTCGGACTTCCAAAGAATATGGCAGATTTGATTTTGAAAAGCCGTAGAGAACTGCTTCCTGTGGACACACTTGTATCAGAAGTTGTAGATAAAAAGGCTGTTGCGGAAGCAAATAAAATCAACTACATAGCAGATTTAAAAGAACTGCTTGAAGCCGCAGCAATTAAACTTTCAGAGACATATTCTGACGATGATGTACTTGTAAAAGAAATCAGAGAAAAGATTTGAAATAAATAGATCAGAAAGGAGCCGAGACTCTGGCCAGAGTGAAGCATATGCGGTCTCCTTGAAAAAAATGAGTGATTTAGATAAGTTTGATTACGAATGTCAGAATCAGATAAGCATTTTTGACATGATACGTGAACCAATCCGTATTACAAAGCCTATACGATTAATTGAACTGTTTGCTGGGTATGGTTCACAGGCAATGGCACTGGAAAGAATCGGTGCAAAATTTGAGCATTATAGAGTTGTAGAATTTGATAAGTATGCCATAGCAAGCTATAACGCAGTGCATGGAACAGATTTTCCGACAATGGATATAACTAAGGTTCATGCGGAAGATTTGGATATTTGCGACACAGAGGTATTCACTTACTTACTTACCTATTCATTCCCTTGTACGGATTTATCGGTTGCAGGAAAACAAGCAGGCATGAAAAAAGGAAGTGGGACCAGGTCTGGCCTTTTGTGGGAAGTAGAAAGGATTCTGAAAGAGATAAGGAATGGTGGTGGAGAATTACCACAGATTCTGTTCATGGAGAACGTACCGCAAGTACATGCCGATGCAAACATGGTAGATTTTCAGAACTGGATTGATTTTCTGACAAGCCTTGGATATGTAAGCTACTGGCAGGATTTGAACGCAAAGAACTACGGAGTTGCACAGAACCGTGAAAGGTGCTTCATGTTTTCGTTTTTTGGAGAATATAACTACCATTTCCCACATCCGATACCATTAAAAAAGAAGATAAAAGATTACCTTGAAGATGATGTGGACGAGAAGTATTACATCAACAATGAAAAGGCAGACAAACTGATAAAACAGTTGATTGACAACGGAACATTACCACAACACAATCCTGAGAGCAGAGCAGAGCAGAGCAGAGCAGAGCAGAGCAGAGCAGAGCAGAGCAGAGCAGACTTGCATTGACGGAACAATCTGCAATCCACAGCGAAGAGACATTGCAAACTGCATCACGGCAAGATATGACTGCGGAATCTCAAACCAACAGCAAGTCGGAAACATGGTTGTTGAAAAATAGGGGAGAGGTGGCAGAAAAACCTATTGATGTAGCTGTAACTCTTATGGCAAGAGACTATAAAGGCCTTGACAACTATGGTAGCAATGGAGTGATTGAATGGAAGTAATAGGTAGTATATACACCGGAGTAACAGCAGATTTTCAGCGAGGTGTGTATCCGATTGCAAGATGTGTAAAAGCTGAACAACATGATTTAGGAGTAGTTATGGCAGATGTAAATGTTTTAGGCTCTCTTGAAGCAAAATTTGAGAGTACTAACAGAATTTATGATGTAGGGGGGGGGTTAGTCCAACGTTGAGTACAATGCAAGGTGGTAATCAAGAGCCGAAAATACTTGAAAGCCAGATAGTTGCCATGCGTGGCAGAAACCCGGAAAATTCGTCAGACAGAACAGCCGGAAGCCCAACAGAACAGAGATTAGAGCTGAATGCACAAGGAATGTGCAACTCACTTACCACGGTGCAGAAAGATAATCTTGTGATGGAAAGCCAAGTGCTGACACCGAAAAGAACTGAATATGGAAAATCAATTCGTAGGGACTATGAAAGCGGTAAAATAAGGGAAAGCAGACATAATATGACAGAATTAGAGCCTAGAACTGATGGTGTAAGCAATACTTTAACCACGGTTCAAAAGGATAATATGATTCTGATTAAACAAGCTACGAAAAGCGGTTCTATTGAATGTGAAGTTGGTGGATGCTTCGATGCAAGCTATCCAGAAAGCCGGACAAGAAGAGGATGTGTGCAAGATAATGGGAATACGTGTCCTACAATAACCGCACAAAATCAAGAGATTGTACGGATTGAAAAGGTAGGTCAGATTTCAAATGATGGTTCTCAGTGCGGAACGGTTTATTCCGATAGTGGTATATCTCCCACACTGATTGCCGGAACGCATGGAGATGCAAATTCAAAAGTATTTACGCAGTACCGTATCAGAAAGCTGACACCAAGAGAATGCGGACGGTTGATGGGAGTATCTGATGAAGATATTTCCAAGATGGCAGCAGTCAATAGCAACACGCAACTTTACAAGCAGTTTGGAAACAGTATTGTTGTGGATGTGATGTGTGCAATGTTTAGAAACTTAAATATTGAGCAGGAAGTGAAATAGTTAAATTAGAATTTAGCGGAGGTAAAAATGAAAATTCCAAAGAAAATACAGATTATCATCGACAGACGAGAAAGGTTAGCAATGGAGTTGCTGGATGTGTGTGAGAAATTGGATTCATGGCTTGAAAAAAATGGTGCAGACTTAACTGACTCTGATATTGCAGACAGCACTATTAGCGGTTGCATGATTTATTGTGAGCCTGAAAATGCAAAAACTGCTGTGGAAGAATATATTAGGAATTGCATGTAAAGTTAGAATTTAGGAGGTAGAGATGAGTAAACGACCGGAAATTACAAAGAAACTTTCCATGTCATTGGAAAAATACATAAATCCTAAAAATGACACAAGAATTTACATGGCTAAAGAGGTCACATTTGATTATGCTACAGGACATGCAATCAGAGTGGACTATATGAAATTTAAGCCTGTTAATAACACAGTTTCTGGAATTGAAAAAGGGGATTTCTATTGTTATGAAGTAAAATCTTCTATTGAAGACTTCAATTCAGGACACGGTTTGAACTTTATAGGCGATTACAATTATCTTGTGATGCCGGAAGAAGTTTATGTGGCGGTTTCAAATAAAATCCCTTACTTTGTAGGGGTACTTGTTCCAACAGAAAGCAGTTGGCGTAATAACTGGAGAGAATTGACAGTAATTAAGAAGGCAAGACGCAGAGACAGGGAAAAACCATTATCGGAAATGCTTTTTATGATGTTCCGTTCTGCGTCGAGAGACAGATTTAAAGTGTCTTAAACTGAACTTTAATTCATAAAAACCATTATGCAGCAGTCACATAAAATCAAAGGAGCGAAAATAAAAATGGAATCATTGCAGGGTGGGAAGAAGATTGAAAACAATATATGTGAAAGTGTATTCAGCACAAAAAGCAACGGAATACGCAAAAAACCTCTACGAAATTTTAAGGGATTGCACACCAGTCATTGCAGATTTGTGTTTGAAGAAAGCAGAGGTCAGAACAGAAACCGTGCTTGTAAAATATATTTCAAATAAAAGAACAGACGGAATGAGATGCGATATACCGTGCGGATTTGGAGAATTAGGAAAAATAATGGCAGATATGAAACCGTACAAAGAAATAAATGACGGAAAAGAGCTTGTGGATTTTATCATAAAGGAGGAGAGCGGAAAGTGAAAAAGGGGAAAGAGCTGTATATTTAAGTGATAGACCATTATGTAGAGCTTTAATTGCGCAGGAAGAAAAATTAAAACTTATTCAGTTATACTGAACATTGAGATTTTTGCCGGCTGAAATATGCCGGTAAAAAAATACACACCAAAGAACATACGTTCCGACCGTATGTGCGTAACTACAAACTAAAAAGAGCCTGTGCTGGTAACACAAGCCCTTTAGAAAGTGCTATACACACTCCTTAAGCAAGATAAGTATAGCATTTTCTACCCAGATCGTAAAGGGGGAATTGCTATGACAAAAGCAGAATTAATCAACGATGTAGTTTATGAGATGTCAGGATATTTGACATCAGAAGGAATTGACCACCTTAAAACTGTGATCACTTTTAAATTGGTCAATATTAATCTGACCGCAACAGAGACATTGCCGTCTACAAACGTGTACGACAATGAATGGATCATGGAGCGATATATAATCGACCTCACCGCTACAGGAAGAAAGCGGAGTACGATTAAGTTGTACATCACGATTATAAAAAAATTCTTTTTAGAAACCGGCTTAAATTATCACACCTGTACCGGGCAGGATGTAATGGATTATATCGCTACCAGATTACATAAAGATAAGATTTCAAAATCATATGCTTCCACGATTCAAAAATATATGTCCTCATTTTTCGCCTGGGCATACCGCAAAAAGCATATCGAGGATGATGTATCCAGAGACATTGATAAAATCAGACAGCCACAGAAGAGAAAAGAGCGGCTGTCTGATGAAGAGATTGCCAGAGCATCCTTATCTATCGGTCATGATCTGCGATTAAATGCGTTGTTCGAGCTTATGCTTGCCGCTGGCCCGCGTGTCGGTGAGATCGTCAACCTTAATATTGACAACCTAGATTTTGCAAGAAAAGAAATCCATATCTGGGGAGAGAAAACGTCACAGTGGCGCACCTGCTTTATGACAGAGAGATGCAAACAGGCATTACAGAATTATATCGGAGATCGAACGGAAGGAGCAGTATTTATCGGAAAGCGTGGTCGTGGACGAATGACATCGAACACGATTGAGTATCTGGTCAAGAGAATCGCTACTGTCGGCGGATGCAAATTCAATGCGACAGTCCATTCGTTTAGAAAAACATTTGCTTCCAGAGAATACCGGAGAACAAAGGATATTCTTTTCGTTTCCAAGCGTTTAGGACATAGCAGTACGGATGTGACGATCAAATATTATATTTGTGATGACATAGAGCTGGATCGTATGCAGGCGAATCTAGCAGCATAAGTTGTGTTCTTTAAAATAATAATACGAAAAAGTATTAAAAATATCAGAAAAGCACTTGACATATGGTGCACCATATGATATTATAATTACAGGAGGTGAGATAAGAGATGAGCAAGAAAAACAAAAGAAAAAAGAAATTAAAAAAAATCGAGAGAATTATAATTCTTATAATAAAAGCTCTGGTTGGAATTGGCACATTCATGGCAGGGCTATCAAGTCTTATAAATTCTCTCAAATAGGGGTAAGGGGCGAAAGCCCCGAACCTTTCAAAAATTATTATAGCTCATCATCAATAATATGAAAAGAGAAAATTTTAGTGTAATTTTTTTAACAGTGGCAATCATCATATTCATTGGAAGAAATCAGGATATTTATTCGAGTATTATTTTGATACTTGCATCAGTATTTCTACTTTTAGATGTGATTCCAAAATTATGGAAGGAGATAAAAAAGAATGCCAAAAGGTAATCCGTCAGCGCAAACTATAGCTTCTGAAAAGTATCAGAAAAAAGTTGGATATATTTCGAAATCCTATAAATTAAAAAAAGACATTGTGGATTCATTTGCAAAAACATGTGAAGCGAATGGAGTTAGTCAGTCTGCAAAAATCACAGAATTAATGATAACTTATATTAAAAGCCAGGGGGAAATAAAAATGGAAGAATTAAGAAAATGCTACAAGAAATTGGATGAACTCATGAAGGAAATCGAAAACAGACATGACACAGACATTATGGATTTTATAAATCTTGATGATGAAGCGAAAGCCGAGTGCATGGGCGATTGGACGGAAAAAGATGTGCAGAGCTGGGAGTATCTGGCGGATAGAATTTCAACAATTCAGAAAGCTTATGATATTATGCGTGAAGAGCTTCATTTAGGCGAGTTCCTTCCAGAAATTAATAAATAGAGAAAAGAGCAGATCCAAAATAGGTCTGCTCTTTTAAATAAAAATTGTGTACAAAACTTTACAGTGAAATGTGTTATACAGTAAATAAGGAACATGAGCAGATCAGAAATGACCTGCTCTTTTTATTTTACTGAAAGGAGGGTTCACATTGAATACTGTCGAACCGATCAGAGACATTAACACTGTGTGGGACATAGCCGACTATCTTGGAGAGGAAAGCGAGCGGAACAAGATTATGTTCCTTTTCGGGATTTATGTAGGTATCCGAATCTCTGACATTTTAAATCTTAAGGTCAGGGATGTGTCCGATATGAATTATGTCAGTATACGGGAGAAGAAAACCGGAAAAGAAAAACGTTTCCCGATTAATGAAGAATTAAGACCTATGCTTAATCGCTACATTAAAGGGAAAGCAGATTATGAATGGCTTTTTCCATCCAGACAGCAGAATAGAGCATTGTCGAGAGGACAGGCTTATAACATTTTGGCAGAAGCCGGAGAAAAATTCGGACTAGATCACATAGGAACGCACACGATGAGAAAGACATTCGGCTACCATTTTTATCAGCAGACGCATGACATTGTCACTTTGCAGAAAATTTTAAACCATGCAGACTTCCATATAACAATGCGTTATATCGGAATTGAGCAGGATTCGATAAATGAATCCATTATGAATCTATCGTTTCGGAAAAGACGATAGATATTTTTTTATAAATAAAGTTGTACAAAATGGAAACTATGTCTAACTGGTTTTCTGAATAAGGTGTTTCTTCTATTAAATATAAAAAATAAAATGGGTTAGACAAAATATAAAGATATGTGCAAGTGAGGGAGGGAAGGAGAATGAACAGGGAGAAGTATTCTGATCCAACTGCTGAACAGGCAATTGCAAATGTCATGCGTGAAGATAAAAAGAAGCGTTGCGACTGGGATAAATTCAAGGCTGACAAGACGAACATGGAGAGGAAGATGGAGCGGATTGTTAAATTAAATTAAAAGTGTGTACAAAAGTGTACACTGATATGTGATATAAAGATAGTGTGAAGCGTGGCTGATGAAGCTGCGCTTTTCCATTTGCTTAATCCTCTTAATGTCAACCAGCCATTCATGGATGGTGAATGGCTGGGGTGCAGAAAGGAACTGATATGATTAAGAACCTTAAGCAGTACATTGAGAACTTAATACGCGAGGATGAACTGTGGAGGTTCTACAAGACGAAAGAGTGGATCGTTTTAAAGAACCATGTCTTGGAAGAATTTAATCATGAGTGCTACATATGCAAGAAGAATGGAATTATCACAAGGTATGATGAAGATGAGAATGGAAATAGAAAATTAATCAGCACAGTGCATCACAATCAGTTTGTCAGAAAGCATCCTGAACTGGCACTCAGTGAGTTTTATTGGTACGAAGGAAAGCAGTATAGGAATCTCATTCCGGTATGCAAAGCATGTCATAACAAATTGCATCCAGAAAAACGGAAAAATAAATCAAGCGAACATTTTACGAACGAAGAGCGTTGGTAGTAAGTACCCCCTACCCCCTATACCCCCTTTCTGTGGGAGAGGTGGCGCAACGGGGAGTGGGGTAGACTAAACATCTGCGCGAGGGTTTCACATATGTCCGCATACACGCGATTAATATAAGAGGGGGGTGGGTAAATGAATGTAAAAACTGAAAATCAGATCCGGATTGAAAATATAAAAAAGAACGGAAAAGCAAAGAGAATTAAAGAAAAATTGATTTCCGAACTTGAAAAATCCGGTAATAAAAAATCATATTACACAGATCTGGTAGACGATTACATCACGCTTTGGACAACGAAGGAATTGTTGAGAATTGATATTGAAGAAAGGGGTGTCAAGATCTTTTATGATAACGGAGGTGGTCAAAGCGGATTTAAGAAAAATGAATCTGTAGAACAGCTTGTAAAAGTAAATGCTCAGATGTTGAAGCTGCTTCGTGATCTTGATATAACACCATTAAAAGAATATGGCGGTGATGAGGATGACTGCTTATAAGTTTCCACAGGAAATTCAGGAATGGATTGACATTGTGGAAAATGATGTGTTCCGGTGCTGTGACGAGCAGAAGCTTTTGGTTGCCCATGTAAAAAAATGCTTTGAAACAGAACCTATTCACATAGATCTTAAACAATTGGAAGATTATATGGGATTGGCGAAATATTTGCCATTTGATCTTTTTCCATGGCAGAAATTTGTTATAGCATTACATGACTGTACTTATTGGGATGCGGATGGGCGACCACGCTGGACAGATCTGTTCTGCGAAATTGGACGAGGTGCTGGAAAAGACGGAACAATCGCATTTGAGTCGTTCTGTTTATCATCACCATACAACGGAATCAGGGAATATGACGTTGACATTTGTGCAAATAATGAGGAACAGGCAATGAGACCTGTTACTGATTTGATAGGATTTTTTGAAGTACCATCTGTAATAAAAAAAATAAAGAAGTTTTTTTATTGGACGAAAGAAAAAGTTACTTGCACAAAAACAAAGTCAGTTATCAAGGGCAGGACAAACAGCCCGAAGGGAAAAGATGGTCTTCGTTCCGGGATAGTTATTTTCAATGAGATTCACCAGTATCAAAATTATGGTAACATAGATGTTTTTACGACGGGTCTTGGAAAAAAGAAACATCCAAGAAGATCCTATTTTACGACAAACGGAGATATAAGAGAAGGACCGCTTGATGATTTGATAGAAGAATCAGAAAATATTTTGAGAAAAGGTGATGATGATAACGGACTACTCCCATTTATCTGCAAACTCAATAAAAAAGAGGATGTGGATGAAGAGGAAAATTGGACAATGGCAAATCCGTCATTGCCTTATATGCCGGATCTGCTTGTGGAAATCAGAAAAGAATACCGCGAGTGGAAAAAGAATCCGGAAAGGCTTCCGGCTTTTATGCAAAAACGAATGAATCTTCCTGATACAGTAAAAGAATCGGCAGCCGCAAAATGGGATGATATAGAAAAAACCAATAAAGAGCTTCCAGACATGAATGGCTGGGAGTGTACGGTTGGCATAGATTATATGAAAACGACAGATTTCGCATCCGTCAATCTGCATTTTAAGAAAGGCGATAAGAGATATGATATTAATCACTCATGGATATGTTCACATTCGGCAGATATTCCAAGAATAAAGGCACCATGGAAGAAATGGGTACAAGATGAACTGATTACGTATGTTGATGATGTGGAAATTCATCCAACATTATTAACAGATTATATTTATGAATGTGGAAAACGGTACATGATAAAAATGATTTGCATTGACAATTACAGATACGCATTAATGTCAGATGCACTATCGAAGATAGGATTTTCCGTGGATCGTAAAAATCTCAAGCTTGTGTCACAACTTGAAATCTGCAAAATCGTACCAGTAATAGACCATTGCTTTATCAATGGTTTTTTTTATTGGGGAAATAACCCTACGTTGCGCTGGGCGACAAATAATACAAAGACAATTCGATATGGAAGAGATGCAGGAGCTGATAAAGGCTCCTTTGTTTATGCAAAAATTGAAGCTCGTTCGCGGAAAACAGATCCTTTTATGGCTCTGGTTGCTTCCATGACAGCGGAGGGAGAGATAAAAGAGTACATTCCATTAACTGGAAAATGTGTACTTGTTATGTAGGAGGAACTATGGACTGGATTGAAAAAATAAAGGCAGCATTCCCCGGATCAAGTAAAGAGAGGATTGGACCAGAAACGATAACGATTGATATACCGAGTACGGTTTATGTTAAAGAACTTGCAATATATTCAGCGGTTTCACTGATTGCAAATGCTATTTCGCAGAGTGAAATTAAGGTTTACAAAAACTATGTATGTGTGAAGGATGAAGATTATTTTTCATTGAACATAAAACCGAATCCAAACGAATCGGCAAGTCATTTTTGGCACAAGGTCATAGAAAAAGCCCTTCGTGATGAGCAGGGTGCATTATGCTTTATCTCTGGAAGAAATCTTTATTGTGCAGATAGTTTTGTGCTGGAGCAAAAGAGACCATTTGTCGGAAATCTTTATTCAGGGGTTGTAATTGATGATTTTCAGATGGATAGAAAATTTACAAGTGATCAGGTTTTCATTTTTAAGCTTGAAAATATTCAGGCGAAAAAACTGATTGATGGACTTTATGCAGACATTGGCTCGATAATTTCAACTGCAATGAGTGCTTATAAAGATACAAACGCAGTGAAATATAAATTCAAAATTGACAGTGTTCAAGCTGGTGATGAGGCATTTAACAAGGAATTTGAAAATATTCTCAAAGAACCACTGAAAAAATTTATGGATGGCGACGCAAAACTGTATGTCGAATATAATGGACGAACGCTTGAAAAAATGAAGTCCGATGGAACGTCAAAAAGCAGTGATGACACGATAAGCCTTATCGAGGAGATGTTCAAAATTGTAGGAAAAGCTTTTAAAATTCCGGAATCATTAATGCTTGGTAATATCACAAATATGAATGATGTGGTGAAATCATTTTTGACATTCAGTGTCGATCCATGGGCAGATATGATAGGACAGGTTCTCACAGGACAATATGGTTATGCAAATTGGAAAAATGGAAATTATTTTCGAGTTGATACATCAACTGTTAACCATGTAGATATTTTTGACATGGCGGATAAGATTGATAAGTTAATATCCAGTGCATTTGCAAGTATTGATGAAGTGAGAGAAAAAGCCGGATTAGATATTTTGAATGAGGATTGGAGCAAAAACCACCTTCTTACAAAAAATTATGAGTTTATCAACGAAAAAAATAAAATGATAGGAGGAAAAGATAATGAAACCACAGATGATGATGAAATTTGAACCACATCAGGAAAAAAATGTGTTTGATTTATTCATCTATGACACAGTAACAAGGGAAGGAAAGTTTGATTGGTCAAGCTGGACTATGCTTGAAAGCAAAACAAGCGCGCAGTATTTTTCAAATGTCCTTGCACAAATTCCTGATAATGCAGAAATGCGCCTGTTTATCAATTCCAATGGTGGAATGGTATCTGAAGGAGTTGCCATTTACAATCAGCTCAAACGACATCCAGCGCAAAAGACAGGATATGTAGACGGTTGCGCTTACAGTGTGGCAAGCCTTATCTTGCAGGCTTGCGATAAACGAATAATGGGACTTGGTACATCTATGCTGGTGCATAATATGTGGGTAAGCATTGACGGAAACGCAGCAATGCTTCGGAAAATGGCAGATGATCTTGATAATTGGATGGTTGCAAACCGAAAAGTATATCTTGAACGGTGTGCCGGAAAAATTACAGAGGAACAACTGACAGAACTTATGGATGAAGAAAAAATCTTAAATCCAGATGACTGTTTGGCATACGGATTTATTGATGAAATTGCCGAAAATATGCCGGAAGATATTGGAATTGAACAAAAAGAAACCAATCAGGATGGAGTCGCACCAGAGCAGATTGCTCTGATTCAATCCATGCAGCAGTTTATTGATATAAGACAGTCGCTTTTAAATAATATCCAGCAAATGGATGTGTCAGAACCGAATAGAACCCCAGAAAATAAAGTCAACCCTTGTGTGGCTTTTTTTGATCATATTTTTAAATAACAGGAGGAAAAAATTATGAAACCATTAAACAATCCAATCGTACAGAGTGCATCAGTAGCTATGCAGGAAGCATTAAAAGCAGGAAATGAGGAAGCTCTTTCCGTTGCTTTTGAGCAATTTACAGAAGCTGTGGCAGATTCCATTCGAAATGATTACGAGATGCATCATAATGACAATGCAATTCTTGCGCAGAGAGGCTATCGTATCCTTACAGCAAATGAACAGAAGTTTTATGAGCAGTGGATTGAAAATGCGAAAAGCAGCAATCCGCGTCAGGAGTTTACGGATCTTCTCAATGATGGAATGCCACAGACCATCATCGAGGATGTTTACCGGAATCTGGTAAATGATCATCCTTTGCTCAATGCAATTACATTTACAAATGTAAGTTATCTTACAAGATGGATTCTGAACGATCATACTGTTGATAAGGCAGTGTGGGGAGCTATTAATACGGAAGTAACAAAGAAAATTACATCTTCATTTAAGATTATCGAGATGACACAGTGTAAATTGTCCTGCTATGCTGTTATTCCAAAAGATATGCTTGAATTGGGTCCAGTATATCTGGACAATTATATTAGAACAATTCTTGTGGATGCACTTGCTTGTGCACTTGAAAATGCAATTGTTACTGGAACAGGAAAAAATCAGCCGATTGGACTTGACAGGAATATATCTTCCACAGCATCTGTTGTTGGCGGTGAATATCCGAAAAAAACAGCTGTCAAAGTGAAGTCGTTTTTGCCAACAGAATATGGTCCGTTAGTCGCTAAAATGGCAAAGACTGAAAAGGGAGTTTACAGAACGATTAAAGGTGTTGCATTAATCTGCAATCCAATTGATTATCTGAACAAGGTCATGCCAGCAACAACAGTGCTCAATGCAGCAGGAACTTACACAAATAATATCTTCCCTGTGCCAACAGAAGTGTACCAGTCGGCAGAGCTTACAGAAGGAACAGCTATTCTTTGTCTTCCAAAAGAATATTTTCTTGGATTAGGAAGTAGCAAAGATGGAAATGTGACTTATGATGATTCTGCACAGTTCCTGGAAGATAACAGGGTATACATGATCAAAACGTATGCAAATGGAAGAGCGTTTGATGATACAGCATCAGTACTTCTTGACATTTCAGAACTTGATCCGGCATACATCACTGTGAAAAATCTTGAATTAGCATCTGTTTAGGAGAAATCATCATGTTGGATAGCGAAAAAAAGAAAGTACTGTTAGAAGCAGTTAAGGGAAGACTCAGTATCACATGGGAAAATGAGAAAACGGAAAAGAATCTATCCGACATGATAGATGATGCTGAAATCTATTTAAATCATTTATTGGGAGCGGAATGCGATTATTCCGCTCCCGGTATGTTTAGAAAGCTTTTTTTAAATTATGTGATGTACGTGTATAACCATTGCGAAGATGAATTCGAAAGAGCTTATCAAATGGATATTCTGAAACTACAAGCTTTTTGCAGTGTAAAATCAAGGAGGAATGCCACAGATGCAGAAAATGAAAGTCAGCAATTTAAACCTGAATGATGGTTTCTTAAGATGCTATCGGGATAAAAAATTGCAAAGTGATTTTAATGCACCGAAGAATCCTAAAAAGATTGATGATATGGAATATATCGTAGAACTTGCATTTGAAGAAATGAGTAAGCGCGATAAAGATCTTTCATTTGTAGAATCGCTTGGCAGAGAATTGTCTTTAAAAGTAAAGACACGGTTAATGGATGGTGTCAGTAAAAAATGTAAGGTGGCAATTGATGATAGATTATTTGATGTGATTTACATTGATTACAGTAAAAAAGAAAACCTTATGTATTTTTATCTGGAGGAGGTACGCAGAATTGCTGAATGAGATAAAGGCAGCTCTTGAAGAATTACAACAGGAAAATCCGGATTTGTTCGGAAACAAGGTTGCATACGGAAAGATAAAAGAAGATGATGTTCCAGATTTATGGAATTACATCACTTTTAATCGCATGCATATTAAAAAAAGTGGAACATCCATTCGGGATTATAATTTATATTATCAGGTCAATCTGATTCATGAAGATTATATACCGGAAAATGCAGTTTTTCAGATTATTGATAAACTGTCAAAAATTCAAGGATTGAAGGAAGCCAATGAAGATGTTGTTTTTGATTACACAATTAAATCAAAAACTGATACCGTTGTGGAAGCCGCAGTCATTATTTTTACAGAGCCAATAAAAGGCTACAGTAAAAGGAGTAAGACATGAGTACTTATGAGACAAAAACTGAATCTCTCGAAAAACTGTGGAAAGGACTTAACGGTTTTTCGAGTACAGCAGCGGATGAAATTAACACATATTTACATGGTGCCGGATACACCTTATTTTCAAAATCTATAGAAGATTTAATACCTGTATCAGACAGGAAAAAGAAACATGCTAAATACAGTAATGCGTTGCAAGATAGATTGAAAAGTTCGAGAAGCAGAGGTGGAGGATTTGAAAATCTATCTGTAACAATTGGTTCAAAAACAAAATATGATTATCTGTATTTTCCAGATGATGGCTCAAATACAGTACATCATGCAGGAAATCAGCATTTTTTTGATAGAGGAATCGAGAGAAAAGAAGACGAGGCTGTTGATGAAATGCTTGATAGAATTACTTTTCAAATGAAATAGGAGGACAAATTTTATGAGTGGTTACGGTGAATTTTCAGAATTCGAATGTAGAAAATTTGCAATGAAATTTTCAAAAGATGAAAATTATGTAGAAGCAGGAGCTGTTGGTAGCATTGAAGAATCAATGAATACGAAAACAGTAACAAAAAAATACATGGGTATTGAAAAGAAAACACGTACCAGAGGAACTGGAACGGGCGAATTGAAACTTAGTCTGCATATGAACTATGAGAGATATAAACAGACATATGGAATGAATCTTGATGGATTAGAAGACGGAATCTCTGCCTATGGATCAAATTCGGTTCATCCGGAATTTGCCTGCACAGTGGAAGCTGTTGATGAGGATGAAAACATTAAGTATAAAGCTTATACTAAATGTGTCGTGAAGGATGGTATTGCTAGAAAAATTGAAAATGGTGGAGAGGAAGTTGCAGAAATTGAAATGACGGTTGCTGTCATGCCGGATGATGAAGGAAATGGCTTGTATGAAGCTTTGAAATCCGAAGTATCATCTGAAATTGCACAGAAATGGATGACTGAATTTACGCCTGCGCTTGCAAAAAAGAAAGTACTGTAGGAGGACGCTATGAGAGTTGAGGTTTTACGTTCCTTTATTGATAAGCAGACAAAAGAAGTCGTAAAAAAAGGAACAATCATTGAGGATATGTCAGAAGAAAGATTTGCTGAAATCACAGAATCAACTGGATACATTAAAAAGATTGAGGATGCCGATAATGAAAACGCAGAGTCAGCACTTGAAAAAATGACTGTGGCAGAATTAAAGGCACTTGCAAAGGAAAAAGAAGTAGAAAATTATTCAACAATGAATAGAAAAGAATTGATCACAGCTTTAAGCAAATGAGCAGCATGACCGGATACCAGATTTGTATCCGGTTATATTATGGAGGAAAGTGAAAATATGAATGGAAAAATCAACATGGAACTTGAAAATGGTAAAGAAGTGGAACTTGCACTGAATTTTGCTTCTTTATATAAGATCAGAGGATTAAAAAAGGATGTTTATGACAGATATAACAAGGTCATCATGAAGGGAACGGAAGATACATTTGATACCGTGACCGTATTGTACACGGCATATCTGTGTGCGAATGTGGACAACCTCGATGAATGCATGGGTGAAATGGAATTTATGGAAAATCTTCCATACAATCCACCAGAACTTGCTAGAAAATGTAATGAACTCATTTCAGCAAAAAAAAAGAGGGCTTCCGATCAGCATTCATAAGCCACACAAAAGGAAAAAAGAAAAATAAAATCCGTATTCCAAAATTTGAACTTGAAGATATAGAGGATTATTACACGTATTACGTTTTGATCCTTGAAATAAGTGAAGATTTGTTCTGGAATGCGGATTTTTCTTTTTTAAAAACAGTTGCATTGAACAAATCGGCTTATGACAGTTGGAAGAATTACGCGATAAGTGAGGAGTGTGACCGGGCGTATGGCAAGAACTAAAACGAGTGAAGCAAAAATTAAATTCACAGCGGATACACATGAGTATAATGAAGGGCTGTCAAAAGCCGGTGCCGCAACAAAAGAATTAAATAATGCTCTCAAACTGGCAGATTCTGAATTGAAAAATAATGGCGATAATATTGAAGGCTTACGGAAAAAACATAGTCTTTTACAGGAAAAGCTTTCAGTTACGCAGGAAAAAGAGGAACTTGTCAACCAGAAACTCCAAAAAGCAATTGAGATTTTTGGCGAAAATTCTGCAGAAGCACAGAAAAACAGAACAGAAATCTTGAAATTGAAAAATGAAGAAGAGAAGCTTAGAGGAGAAATCGGAGACTGCAACAAGCGTATTGAAGAGTACACGGCGGTCATGAAGGAAAATCAGACAGCTTCTAAAAGATTGTCTGATGAAATCAAAAATCAGGAAGATAAACTGCAAGAGCTGAAAAAGCAGTACATAAATGTTGTTTTGGAGCAGGGAAAAAACTCGAAGGAAGCAAAATCCCTCTCAAAAGAGATGAAAGATCTCAATGGTGAACTTAAAGACAATAAGCAGAAACTGTCGGATGCAACAGAACAGGCAGGAGAATTTGCGGACGCATTGGAAGACGCAGATAGAAAGGCATCTTCGGCTGCAACAGGCGGTTTTACGATTTTTAAGGGTGTCGTAGCAGATCTTGTATCAAATGGTATTCAAAAAGGAATTGAAGAATTGAAAAATTTGTCTCTTTCAGCTGTTGATACTGGAATGACATTCACATCTTCTATGAGCAACGTTAAGGCTCTTTCCGGTGCAACCGCAGAAGAAATGGAAGCTTTGACCGAGAAGGCAGAAGAAATGGGGAAAAAGACCTCTTTTACCGCTTCACAGTCAGCAGATGCACTTGGGTATATGGCATTAGCCGGCTGGAATACAGAAGAAATGCTGGACGGTATAGATGGTGTCCTGAATCTCGCGGCAGCATCTTCTATGGATCTTGCCACAGCATCAGACATTGTTACAGATGCAATGACAGCGTTTGGAATGAGTGCTGATGAAACGAACCGTTTTGTGGACGTTTTAGCAGCAACTTCAACAAGCAGCAACACGACAGTAGAAATGCTTGGGCAGTCATTTAAATATGTCGGAGCAATTTGCGGTGCAATGGGATATTCGATTGAAGATGCAGGCGTTGCACTTGGTATGATGGCAAACAGCGGAATAAAAGCTGAACAGGCTGGTACATCATTACGATCTCTTCTGACAAGATTATCGACAAATGCCGGAGCTTCTGCGAACAGTTTAGGTGCATTAGACATTTTAACACAAAGACTTGGTGTGTCATTTTATGATTCTTCCGGAAATGCAAGAGATTTATCGGACGTATTGGTAGAAACTAGAGCTGCTTGGGCAGGTCTGAACGTTGAAGAGCAGGTCAATTATGCGAAGAAAATGGCTGGTCAGGAAGCCATGACTGGATTTCTTGCATTAATGAGTGACGGAGCCATTGCCATTGAGTCTGTCGCAACAGCTATAGACAGCATGGGATATGACATCGATGCACTTGGAGTATCTGTTTCAGATTTACAGACACTTTATAAAAGTTATGGAGACGAGACAGCAGTTGCTACAGCTTTAATGAATCAGTTTTCCATGACACAGGAGGATGCCGACCAGGTAACACAATTGCTTGGAGCAAGTTTGACGCAGCAGACAACCTCATGGGATTCTCTGAGCAATGCCATTAATAATAGTTCTGGTGCAGCATCTGAAATGTCAGATACAATCCTTGATAATTTACAAGGTGATGTCACTCTGATGCAGTCGGCTCTTGACGGATTAAAAATTTCTATATTTGATGATGTCGAATCTCCTCTTAGAGATGTTGTACAGGGAATTACAAATGATGTAATACCGGCTGCCGAGGATATGGTAGGAAATATCAAAGACGGAATCGAGTGGGCAAAAGAGCATAGATCTACACTGGAAGGTGTAGCATTGGTTCTCGGTTCTCTTACCGTTGGAATTGGCGCATACAATGTTGCGACAGGAATAAAAACCGCTATGGAAGCTGCAAATACAACGACTCTTCATGGATTGGCAGCCGCACAGCTGAAAATGAATCTCGCATTTTTGGCTAGTCCGATAACGTGGGTAGTTGCCGGCATTACGCTTTTGGTAGGAGGATTTATTTATCTATGGAATACAAGTGAAGATTTTCGTGGATTCTGGATTGGACTCTGGGATGATATTACTGGATTTTTTGGTGAGGCAAAAGAAAAAATCTCCGAAGGAATAGAGAACATAGGAGGATTTTTCACGAGTCTGCCAGATAAAATCAGTGGAGGAATTTCTGATTTTAAAGAATCCGTTAAGTCGGGATTTTCAGAAACATATGATTCAATCGACTCGATTACAGATGGAAGACTGTCAGCTGTGGTTGATGACGTAAAATGGAATCTTTCGTCCATGAAAACAGTTTACGAAGATCACGGAAAAGGAATCAAGGGAATTGTCGCAGCCGGAATGTGGGAAGTTTACGCTACTTACGAGACAAAATTACAGCCGCTTGCTTCCATGGCAAAGGAGAAGCTTGGAGCAGTGGCTGATGTGACAAAGGAAAAACTCGGAAATATTAAATCTGCTTATGAGGAGCATGGTGGAGGTGTTCAGGGAGTTTTTGCCGCAGGACTTCAAACTGTCAATGAGATTGCAACAGCAAAATATGATGTTTTAAATGCTTTGACAGATGGAAAGTTAGAAGAAATTCATAATATGGCATCAGAAAAATTTGAATCATTGAAAAATACTGCAACAGAGAAGTTGGAAGGAATCGTATCTGTAGCGACAGAAAAACTTGATAACATGAAATCAGTATACGAAGAAAACGGCGGCGGTATTAAAGGAATCGCAGCTGTTATGTATACAGAATTAAATTCGATGACAGATGGAAAACTTGGTTCCATGCTACAGATGACACAGTCGAAATTAAATAATATAAAAAGCAAATATGAAGAAAATGGCGGTGGTATAAAGGGAATTGTATCGGCAGGATTTCAAGCTATCCATGAGATTTCCACAATGAAATTTGATGTGATTAATACACTGACCGGTGGAAAATTGCAGGCTATGAAGGATGCATGGTCTTTAAAAATGGAAGAAATACACGAGAAATTCTCTAGCGGAATCGAAAAGATTAAAAGCTTATTTAATTTTGAATGGAAATTTCCAGATTTGAAGATGCCGCATTTCTCAATCAGCGGTTCTTTCTCACTTAATCCTCCTTCGGTTCCGTCTATTGGTGTACAGTGGTATGCGAAAGGAGCAGTTTTAAACGCACCTACGCTATTTGGAATCAATGGAAATCAGTTAATGGGAGGTGGAGAAGCCGGAGCGGAAGCTGTCCTTCCTATCTCGGTTTTGGAAGAATATATTTCAAATTCCATGAACCAGTTCATTTCCATGATACCTCAGATTGACTATGAGAGATTAGGTAACGAAGTGGCTGTCGCACTTAGAAAAAATCCGGGAACATATGTTGTAAATTTAAACCGGAGAGAACTTGTTAGAGCCTTTAATGGAGATTAGACATGGAAATTTATTATGAAAATAATGCTGAACAGAAAATTATGTTTGACAACTTCCCAATTGTAATTCAGAAGCCAGAAACACTTTTCGATGCATCATGGTCATATATATCGGAAAGTGGAAATGGGCGAAATACAATCACATCCTTTTATAAGGATATTGCTGAAAAGAGCGTCACACTTTCTGTTTTTGCAGACACGAAAAAAGAATATGATGAAGTAATGGATAATCTGCATCACATCACTGAGAAAGACATTTTGGATAAAAAACCCGGAAAGCTTTTTGTCAATGGATATTATCTTGAGTGTTTTATTGCACAGAAAAGTTTTTCGGATTATGAAGAAATGTTTTATGCTGTTGAAATAAAAATAAATATTATTGCGGAAAATCCGTTCTGGATCAAAAAATCTGAGTATTATTTTGATACATCAGAATCTTTGAGTACCGATAATAAAAAATATGCTTACCGATATGCTTATAGATATGCAAATGGCATGAGAAATCGAAGCATTATGAACAGTTATATCAAAGCATGTAATTTTGAATTAAAGATTTTCGGATCAGTGCTTAATCCACAGATTATAATTGGCGGTTATGAGTATCTGATTAATGAGTATCTGGAAAATGGTGAGTATATCATTGTTGATAGTTTAAAAAGGACAGTAACAAAAATCATGAATGACGGAACAGCTGTTAATATTTTTGACAGCAGAGAAAAGAAAAGATCTGTGTTTCAGAAAATCCGGCCGGGCAGAAGTTTAATAAGCTGGTCCGGTAAATTTGATTTTATGTTAACACTGTATGAGGAAAGGGCAGAACCGCAATGGCATTGAAATTACAAGCTGCATTAAATGGCAATGAAACTGTCCTGCAAAGCGAATCCTCTAATACATATAGCGGAGAACTATCTGCACCAGTACTACCTGTTAAGTATAGAAATGGTGCAAGAGAGTATCCGCTCTCTGTAGTGGCAGAGGATGATGCAGGAAATATCAGCAGGAATAATTCAACTATAATCTCTGTAGTCAATCCGGTGCATTTTGATTTTATCATATCAGATTCAGCTGGAAACGAAATATCATATCTGGACAACATGGAAATGGATCTTGATGTTGGCGATACAAATGATTTTGAAGCGGTTGTAAATTTCTGGGATAATAAGATGTTTTCTTATAATAACAGAATTTACATTCCGGAAACAGAATATGGTGGAATTATCGGTGACCGGGAGATTATAACAAAAAACAGTGAAATTATTTTGCGTGGATATACGTGGCGAGGCTTGTTATCCACAAAAGTAATTATACCGCCAAAAGATTCCACAAATTTAATTCTGTCTGGAGAAATCAATGCTGTCGTAAGGATGCTGATAGGAGATTATTTTGGAAATCTTTTCTATGTGCCAGATGAAGATACACAGAAAAGTGTTTCAAATTATTCTGTTGACAGATTTACAGATGTAGCATCTGCAATTTATAAGCTTCTGGATTCGATTTCGATGAGGCTTAACATACGATATGATCAGGATAAAAAAGCAGTAGAACTGAAAGCAGTGGATGTGTTGGACTATTCAGAAGAACTTGAATATAGTCAAGACAATAAGCTGGATTTTGATATTCGAGACTGTCGAAATGGTGTGAATCATTTGATCTGCGGTGGAAGTGGTCAAGGATTAGAGAGAGAAATTATCCATTTGTATGTTCAGCAAGACGGTTCTATTGGAGATACACAGTATTATTTTGGACTAAACGAGAACGCGCAATTTTATGACTATGCAAATGCCGAAAGTACAGAAAAACTTCGCGAAGATGGAGAAAACAGATTAAAAGAATTGCAGAATTATAAAAAAATGAGCTTGTCCGTAGATGATGTGGATTTGGAAATAGGAGATATCGTTGGTGGTCGCGAGTATATAACAGGAACAGTAGTGAAAAAGCCAGTAACAAATAAAATTTTGCAGAAAAAAGATGGAACAATTTCTATCGAATACAAATTGAAGGGAGAACAGTAGTATGGGATTTAAAGCGTTAACAGTAAACACAGCAGCAGAAGCAGCAGGACATATTTATGCCGAAGATGATGCAGCCATTTTTCAGTCAATGTTCGGAGGAGACGGAGTGCTTAATATCGGGAATTGTCTGAAATCGACAGTTATCAGTAATAATAAGGTCCGTATTTCAGATGGTGTCTTAAGCGTCGGAGGGCATATCGGAAGATTGAGCCATGCAGATTATCAGGATATGACAATTGAAAATGGTGCAACAGGATACAACCGTAATGATATTATCTATGCGAGGTTTTTGACCAGCGGAAATGTGGATTCCTTCATTTTGGCAGTAAAAAAAGGAACGGCGACAACTGGAACAGCAACGGATCCTGCACTAGTTCAAGGAAATTTATATGAGGGTGCAGTAGAGAGGGATTATCCTCTTTATAGAGTAAAATTATCTGGTCTCTCAATTTCATCTGTCGACCAGTTATTTACCGTAATCCCTACGATACCGGATTTGAAAGCACAAATGGAAAAGGACAAGGCGGAAATTAACCAGAGTTTAATACCTAATTATGAAACAACTAAGACTGTTTTAAGCGATAATAGTAAAGCGTCTTATACTAAAAAATATGTGGTAAATAAAGATTCTTGGTTCGCTTGCAACCATCAAAGTTATAACGGATACAGTTGGGGTAATGTTTTTGTTAATGATATTAGAGTTGCAGGTTTCAGAGCAATGCCAATTGATGAAGCCCATTATGCTTATTCAAGCACAACTTTCTTTGCACCAAAAGGCTCAACAATAATAATTAACGGTGCGGGTGGAATGACTGTCAATGTATCAGAAATAGGATAGACTGTTTCATAATAAATATTGACAATTTAAATAGTGTATAATTCCCCTAAAATCTGGAACTCTGAATTAGCATCGAAAGCTGTTAATGTATACTATAAGCTGTCGAAAGAGTAATTATTTAACCATAATACCGGACACGAAAACAGTCGAATAATATGTATCACTGGTACTTGTTCCAGTCTCATTAATAAAATTGAATGTATACTCTCCTTTATCTAAATACTTAATGAATGTTGCTGTACCGGAGATATCGTCCCACCTTTTTGCAATTGGGATTGCTAATGTTTTTCGTGCGAGGAAAAAATTGAATGGTGCTTTAACAGACCAACTAGGATCGTTAGATGTGATACTGCTTCCTCCACAATGGCACACAGAAAAATTGAGTAAATACGCACTAGGCGTATCGATATTTATTTTTACAGATTCTGATTCGCCATTTTTCAAATTAACAAATGTTTTATATGCTTCGATGTATTTGAAATTGCTCCCAGAGTTTAACTGAGTTAAACTCTGGTTTTCGAAATCGAAAATTGGCATAAAAAGAGCCGGATCAAATTCCGGCTTTCATAATTATGAGGAGTAAGAGCTATCAATGGGGAAGGTTTTTGTAGTTCGTTCAAAATCTTGATAGCTCTTGATATTTATTATAGTGGTTTTATTAAAAAATGTAAATTCACATAATCAGAACATTTTCTTGAAAAATAAGAAAAAGTGTGTACAAAAGTGTACACAATCTTATGTTATAACTTAGTTAGAGAAAACCTGTTAAAGATGATTCTTTGACAGGTTTTTTAGTGTAAAAAATATAAAAAGAAAGGATGTGAAGTATTATGGCAATGAAATCCGTATTATTAGATCTAAACGGTCAAGTTTACACACTCGACTATGATTCTTCAACTAAAAAGTGGAAAAAAAACGTTACTGCACCAACTGCAAGTTCTTATAACCAGACGGATCATGTTTATGCAATGGAATTAAAAGCGGTTGATGTAGCTGGAAATGTTACTCTTGTTGATAAAACAGATTCTACATTCGGCAATTTAATGAAGCTGCGTGTTAAAGAAAAGGTTGCGCCTGCAATTTCTGTTATAAAGCCAAGTGCTGGTGCGTATCTGACGAGTCACACTGTAGCGTTTAGTATAAATGTGACTGACAGCGGATCCGGTGTATCAAATTCCACGATTTCTGCAAAACTTGATGGAAAAGCACTTGGTGTCACAAAAAAGACAATAACAAATGGTTATCAGTGTACTTATAGCGGAACAGTTAATGATGGTACTCATAAACTCGTTGTTACAGCATCAGATAATGACGGAAATACTGCTTCAAAAACAGTTAATTTTACAGTTGATACAGTTCCACCGACTTTAAATATTACATCTCCGGCAGCAAATTTGATAACAAATAAGCAGGCGTGTGCTGTTTCAGGGATTACGGATGATGCCACCAGCAAACCTGTGACAGTAAAAGTCTCATTAAATGGGACTGATCAAGGTAGTGTCACGGTCGCTTCTGATGGTACTTTTTCTTCTAGTGTTAATTTGATTGAAGGAACAAATACGATCGTAATCATAGCAACTGATAAGGCTGGTAAAGTAACAACCGTGAATCGTACTGTAGTTTACGATTCGGTGTCCCCGGTCATTGTATCAATTGATGTTCCGACGGAAGTTGAATCCGGCTCATCTTTTACAATCACTGTAGAAGCAACAGATTAGGAGGTTTTCTATGATTGTCATTGAATCAATTGAAATTACTCCAAATCCGGTCGAGACAAATGGAAAAATTTCAATCAGTGTGGAACTTCATGAAGAATATGCTGATGAGAAAAAATATGAATACAAATATCCTTATCGGTATGGAAATTTAGAAAATTAGGAGGAAAAATGAATCATATTATTATTTTAAATGATGGAAGAAAAGTGGAAGTCCAGAAAGTAGAAAAGTATGGTGGAAGCCTTAAAATAAGAATGCTTTTGCAGACAAGTGACCAGCTCAAATCATACTTTGCTGATGCATTTTCTACGAAAAAGATTACAGAAAAAGATGATGGAAAAGAAACCGTTTATGAAAATTACGCAGAATTATCTTATATCAAGGAAGAAACTGGTGGAATTTGGGAAGTTGAACTTTCTCAAACGGATGCTTCTGTTGATGAAAAATTAAAGCAGTTGGAGATCCAGACAGAGAAAAATGCTGAAAATTTAGAGCAGGCAATTGCTGAACTGACCATTATGATGGCATCTTTTACGGAAAATAATTCAGAAACAGATGGAGGTAATTCAGATGTTCAATAGAGATAGCGTGGTTGTTAAAATTTGGGTGAAATTGGTTCAGGAAGAAAAATATTCTGTAGATCAGATTCCTAATTTATCCAATTTGAGGGAAGAAGTCAAGGCTGCATTATTATAATTTTTCTATTAGCGAAAGGAAAGGAGAGAATATCTTGGAGACAATTGTTTCAGCATTAATTTCGGGAGGATTAGCGTTAATCGGAACGGTACTCACAGTCAGTTCAGGGCAGAAAAAAACAGAACAGAAGCTTCAGACAGCACAGGCAGTCACAGACTGTAAGATTGATGAACTGACGCGCGAGGTACGCTTGCATAATAATTTTGCGCAACGTGTTCCAGTTATCGAAGAACAGGTAAAATTTATCAATAATCGCATTGCAGATTTAGAGGGAGGAAAATAATATGTTAAAAAATTCGGTATTTAAACCATCAGTAAGCACACAGAAATGGGCGAAAGCCGCAG
>OGMV01000241.1_pt1 | contig 33118 bp, 29 predicted proteins | sample 1573341 | NCBI WGS metagenome assembly OGMV01 (sample SAMEA2581994, study PRJEB24529) | metagenome | biome: Human gut stool | place: China | collected 2011 | reverse complement strand
TTAAATGGTGTGACGGAGTTGTGTTTTGAAAACCAGATTAGTTTTAATAGATTTTTAAGTGAAATATGCTTAAGCTACTACGAACATGCACCAAAGATTAACAACGAATTAATTAACAGAAAAAGCGTATCAGCACAGATTAAAAAGGCACGAAATTTAATTATAGATGCCATTTTAAACGAAGAAGAACTTAATAGATTTGAAAAGGGTACAAGCTCGGAGGCAACTATTTTTAGAGCTACTCTTATGCATACGGGAATTTTAAAAGGGGACAGTTCTGAAGAGGAAGGCTGTAGAAGAATTATTGAAGAAATCGATGCTTTTGTAGGTCAATGTGCAGGCAAGAAGGTTTCTTTTCAGGTCCTTTATAACAAATTATTGGGTAAGGATTTTGGCACAAGAAAAGGAGTAATTCCTATTTTTATTGCAAAGGAAATAATTAATCTGCAGGATACGCCGATTATTTATCTTCAGAATAAGGAAGTGGAGATTTCAAGCAGTATTTTAAACAATATTAACGAAAGACCACAGGAGTATTATCTTTTTATTGAAAAGGAAAGTATTGAGAAAGAAAAATATCTAAAGGTTTTAGAAGAACTTTTCCTTAGCGAAGAGTTAAGAAAAAAACAGAAGTCAAAAATGCAGCGCTTAAACAACATTGTGGAAAGTATGCAGAGATGGTACAGATCATTGGACCAGTATACTTTAACATTTACAAAACAGCTTTTTGAAGAAAATGAGCAGGGCTATTTGGAAGAAGATGCTTTCGAAAGAATGTGCTCTTTTAGAAAAGTATTTAAGGGCATAGAACTTAACCCAAGAGAAGTTCTTTTTGAAAAAATACCAAAGGCAATATGCCATGACAACAGCGGTGATGCAGTTTTTGAAAATGTCACTTTACAGATAGAAGAAATTAAAAAATATATGGACAACAATCTTGTAAATGCAAAGAAGAAAACAGCAGTTCAGGTTAAGAGCATTTTTGGAGCAAGGGCTGATGAAAGTTTAAGTGCATGTTTAAAGAACTGGTATTCAAAACAAAGTGAAAAGTCAAAGTCACATATTTACGCTGAGAATATTACAGGCTTTATGACGTACATTGAAAAGCTGACTACTAACGATGAGGATGAAATTGTTTCAAGATTGTGCAAAATTATTACAGGAATTTATATCAATGATTGGAAAAACGATTCTTATGAAAGATTTGTCGAAGAGTTAACTTATGTTAAAAACACTATTCAGTCTATTAAGGAAAGTGAACAGTCAACAGAGGGAGAAAATAAGATTTCAATTAAAACAGGGGAAAGTACAATCGAAAGATTCTTTGAACCTGACAGTGACGACAGCACAAGTTATTTCCTTCAGAATGCAATAGAGGATGCACTGGAAGAATTTGGTGATACATTGGAACTTAATCAGAAAGTTTCGGTGTTGGTAAAGGCACTGGAAGAACTGTTGAGTAAATAATTGAATTGATTGAAAAGTAATGGAACATTAAGATTTGCGAAAGATATTAATAGAAGAGATTTGCCATATGCAAATGGAAGTTACTGATTATAAATGGATTTATTTGAGGGATAAGTTATGGATAAGGAGAATAATAGTAAAACTATATATTTAGATAATGCAGCAACAACTTTTCCAAAGCCGGAGTCTGTTTATACGGAGATGGATTATGTAAACAGAAATCTTGCAGTTAATACGGGAAGAGGCTCTTATAGTCTGGCAAGAAAAGCAACGGAAATAATAGACCGGACAAGAGAGAAAGCCTTGAAACTTATAAAAGGAAAAGATGTTGCAGACATTGTGCTTACGCCATCAGCCACAATTGCAATGAATGTAATAATTGGTGGTTTGGATTGGAGTTGTGCAGATATTTGCTATGTTTCTCCTTTTGAACATAATGCAGTAATGCGACCATTACATTTGATTAGTGAAAAATATGGTTTTGATTTAATAGAACTCCCATTAAAGAGCGAAACATTAGAAATAGATTTTGAAAAAATGGAATATATGTTTTCCATGAATCCTCCTACGAAAGTTTTTGCAACTCATATAAGCAACGTAACCGGGTATATTTTGCCGGTTAAAGAGATAACCGAAATGGCAAAAAAATATAACAGTCAGGTTATTATTGATGCCTCTCAGTCATTGGGATTATTAGACATTAACATGAACGACCTAATGGCAGATTTTATAGCTTTTGCAGGACATAAGAATCTATATGGACCATTTGGCACCAGTGGATTTTTCGTAAGAAAAGGAACAAAGATTAATCCATTTATTGCCGGAGGAACGGGAAGTGATTCACTTAACCTAAATATGCCAAAAACAATACCTGCAATGCTGGAACCGGCAAGTCCTAACATAGTTGCCGTGGCAGGAATGGAGGCAGCATTAGATGAAACAATTGGGCGAATAAGTGACTTTGAGGCAAAAGAAAAAGAATTAACAGAATACCTTGTAAAAGGACTTGAAAAAATAGAAAACGTAACTACATATCTTCCATTGGAAGATTCACATATAGGAATTGTAGCCTTTAACATTGAAGGCTACAAGGCAGAGGATGTGGGAACAATATTAGACCAGGATTACCACATTGCAGTTAGAACAGGATATCATTGCGCACCACTTATACATAAACATTTGATGGATATAGAAAAGGGAGGCGTGGTAAGAGCCAGTGTTGGAAGGTATACAACAAGGGATGATATAGAAAAGCTGCTGGAGGCAGTGGAAGAACTAAGTGAGGAAATGTAGATGAGTTTTGCAAGGCGAAAATAGCTTTGTTTAAATAACTTAAAGAAAAAGTATTTAGAGAGGTAAAAGTATGGATGAAAAAGTAGAAGCTTTAAGTAACCTAATTGACAAAATAGTTAAAAAGGAAATTTTATTGCCTGATTTTCAAAGGAAATTTATTTGGAAGGAGGAAGAAAAACAGGGGAGATTGATAGCATCTGTATTGGCAAAAATGCCAATAGGAAGTATTTTGCTTTTGGATAGTGATGCGAAAGATTATGCATATAAAATGCTAGGTTGTAGAGAAAGAAAAACGTATAAAGAACTTGAAATGGACGGAAAAATTTTAGCATTACTGGATGGACAGCAGAGAGTCACAGTTTTAACAAATGCATTTTCTAATGTTATTTTTGATATGGCAAAGAAGTCAAGCAACCTTATAAATAGAACAGGATTACAAAGAAGATTTTTTCTACGAATACCTAAATATGAAAGAATGGAAGGTGAGGTTGAAGATTTTTTTCAGGTTAGAAAGTTGCAATTTCCTTTAGAAGATGCAGAAAAAGAAGAACCTAAATTTCTGTCAGATGATATATATGAGGCAATAAAAATAATATCATTTAATGCTAATAGTGATGAATGCTATAACCCATTTAAGGAAAAGGAATCAACAAAATCAGATTTAATTAATTATTGTACATCAGGAAAAGAGTATTTAATACCTTTATTTTGGTTAACAGGGAAGAATACTATGGGATTATCAACTGTTTTAAAACGAATATCAGAAAATATATGTTTGGATATAATTGAAGAGTACGATTCAATTGAAAATGAAAAAAAGAGCATATTTGAGAAGAATATAATATCTGATAAAGTATCGGAAGTTATGCCAAATGAAAGTTTTAAGGAAAAATTAGATGCACAGGCAAGTGAATGGGAAAATAATATAAGATCATATCTTGTATCCTGTTTAAATAATATACAACTACATCAGATAATTGTCGATAATAGCAAACGAGCCAGAGCAATTAATATATATGAAAACTTAAATGAAGGAGGAGTCTCTCTAGGAACATTTGAATTAGTAATGGCAAGATTTGCAAGTGAAAGTGATGAAAATTATTATGATAAAATAGAAAAATATATGAAAAAGAAAAGAAAGTATCCGGAGGCTATTTATAATGAACAATTAAAAAACAATGAAAATGTTAGAGCAAAGTTAACATCAGAAAAATATATAGCCACGATAGATATGGGATGTATCGAAAATAAAAATGGAGAACCTGTTAATACATATATTGACGCATATTTAAATGTTATGTCTCTTTATTCATATGCCGGATTATTTAATCCGGATGATATTAAAAGTGAATTGATTAAAAAGAACAAAATATTAGCAATAAAACCTTGTGACTTAAAAAATAAATGCGAAGATGTATGTGATGCTTTGGATTTAGCACTTTTATTTTTCAAGATGAGATGTGGTGTTAGAAGTATTAAAGATATAAATTATAAGTTAATGTTAGTAGTTGTTTCATATATTTTATCGAACAAAAGTTACAGAGAAGATAGTAGAACGTATGACTATTTAGAAGCATGGTATTGGATAAGTATATTTTCAGGTTATTATAATTCGGATCAAACAGAAAGAACTATTACCAGTATTAAAAAGCTTATTAATACAATTGAAACCAAAAATGCAGAGTGGTTAGCAGAGTTAAAGGAAAAAATGTTTAAAGTGGATTATTATTCAGAAAAGAAATTTTTGTTATTAGAGATGAATAGTGCAGGAATAACACCTAAATCATTTTTTAGGGATGTTGTATGTCAGTATTATTTATCAATGACATACAAAGGTCTTATAGATAAGGAAAAAGAATTAAATCCGTTTATAGATGAAAGTTTACACAAACATCATGTTATACCTTTAGCATCACTAAAATCAGATTCTGAAGAAAGCAAAAAATCAGGAGTTGATTTGAGAAAGGATGATAGTTATTTTCTAAATTCTCCATTTAATTTCATTTACATAACAGATGAAGAAAATAGAGATATTTTAAATGACAAATTAAGTGATTATGTAAAGAGAATAGATGATGATGCAACAAAATCAATACTTGGTTTAGATGGTAAAATATGTGTAGATAATGAACAGGAGTGCAGGGAAGTATTAAAAGACAGAAGTAATCGTTTTATAGGTAGAGTAAATGAACGCTTGGCTAAATTGTTGTAACAATGTTGGAAATATATACAATAGAGTATTGTATATAGGGAAGTTTCTAAACAAGTGGTTTGTGCAGTACAGTAGAACATAATTAAAAGGCATTTCATTTCGGATACGGTTGTATTTGAAAAGAAGTGCCTTTTATGATTAAAGATAATATTATGTTAAATAACAAATTATATAAATTTATTGTTGCAAACTTCCATAATATATGTATAATTATAAATACAATTAAAAAGTGATATAAGATATTTAGCTTTTTAATTTGCTGGCTTTATATATGTCTTGAGATAATACGGTTCCGGAATAAATTAAAGGAGAGTTTATGGAAGGAAACAAAAAACACAAAGACAGAGTATTCAGAAAACTATTTGGATATGAAAAGTACAAAGGTAACTTATTGGAATTATATAATGCATTAAATGACAGCAATTATACAAATCCGGATGATTTGGAAATAAATACATTGGACGATGTGTTTTATATGAACATGAAAAATGACGTGTCATGCATTATAGACTGGAACATGGTTATTTATGAGCATCAAAGTACATGGAGCTATAATATGCCGCTAAGAGGCTACAGGTATTCGGCAGAACTTTATAATGACTACATAGTGAGAAACAATTTGGATGTTTTTCGTCGAAAATTAATTAAAATACCTACACCTCAATATTATGTTTTTTACAACGGCAATGAAAAAAGACCTGACAGGGAAGTGCTGAAACTGTCAGACGCATTCATGGTTCCGTGCAAGGACGGAGAATTCGAGTGGACTGCAACAGTGCTAAACATAAATGCAGGACACAACGAAGAATTAATGTCCAAGTGTTCAATTCTAAGAGAATATGCTATTATGGTAAGTAAGATAAAGGAATTCCTGGCAGAGCCGTTAGAATTGAAAGATGCAATAAAAAAAGCCATTGATTATTGTTTGGACAATAACGTATTGAAGGAATTTCTACAGGATCATAGATCGGAGGTAGAAGACATGCTTTGGAGAGAATACAACGAAGAAGAAACAATGGCTCATTGGAAAGAAGATTTCTATGAGGAAGGGGAACAACACGGACTAGAAGTTGGAAGAGTGAATGGAGAAAAAATAAAACTAATAAAGCAGATATGCAAGAAGTTAGCAAAAAATAAATCCATTGAAGAAATCGCAGATGATTTGGAAGAAGATGTATCAACCATAGAGAAAATTTACAATGTTGCAGGTGAATTTGCACCTGAGTATGATATTGATTCTATAATGGAAGTGTTGGAAAAAGAATAGCAAAAAGTACAAGTCCTCAATTCACAAACATAGGCGTTGTGAGTTGGGGACTTTTTGCATTGTATTTAGATAAAAAATTAATTAGGAGCAACCTCCAGCTCGAATCCGCTTCGCTACTTTTCGCTGGAGATTGTCACAACATTAAAAAATAAAAAAAGACGATAATTCCTGCAAGCAGTAGAAGCCGAGCCATTCATAGCCCTACGGGCTATTTCATGGAGGGCTGTCGCCCAATAAGTATAAAATAAAAAGTAGCTTATAATTACGAGCAACCTCCAGCTCAAATCCGCTTCGCTACTTCTCGCTGGAGATTGTCACAACATTAAAATAAAATAGCTTACACCTTTGTGAGTAAACTCCCAGGTGTAAGCTATTTATTTTAACGTTGCTCGTAATTAACCAAAGTATCTCTTCAAAAGACCTTCGAATGCTTTGCCGTGTCTTGCTTCATCTCTTGCCATTTCATGTACTGTGTCATGGATTGCATCAAGGTTTGCAGCTTTTGCTCTCTTTGCAAGGTCGAATTTTCCTGCTGTAGCGCCGTTTTCTGCTTCAACTCTCATTTCTAAGTTTTTCTTTGTGCTGTCTGTTACAACTTCACCAAGTAATTCTGCAAATTTTGCAGCGTGTTCAGCTTCTTCGTAAGCTGCTTTTTCCCAGTATAATCCGATTTCAGGATATCCTTCTCTATGAGCAACTCTTGCCATTGCAAGATACATACCTACTTCTGAACATTCTCCTTCAAAGTTTGCTCTTAAGTCTGCAATAATGTCTTCGCTAGCACCCTGTGCTACACCAACTACATGTTCTGCAGCCCATGTCTTTTCGCCTTCTTCTACCTTTGTGAATTTTTCTGCTGGAACACCACAAACTGGGCACTTTTCTGGTGCTGAATCTCCTTCATGAACATAACCACATACTGAACATACAAATTTTGCCATCTTTTTTTCCTCCTAAATTTTAAAAATAATATTGTTAATATAAAACCTTTATAAAATACACTTAGTGTTTGGTTTTGCAATTAGGGCAGGTACCATAGAAATAGGTACTGTGTCCCTTAATGTCACCACTATAGTATTTAGAAGCAGTGGTACAGATTTCGTCAATTGACGGCATAAATATGTCATCGACACATCCGCACTGTGTGCATATGAAATGGAAGTGTGGATTAACATTGCCATCAAAGTGCTCCTTGCCATCACCAAGTTTCAGTGAAAGGGCATCACCTTGATCTACAAGAAATCTAAGATTACGATATACTGTTCCCAAACTTATATTAGGAAGTTCTTCGCGGATACTCTGATAAACCATATCGGCAGTTGGATGATCTGTACGATGTGTAAGATTATCTCTGATTAGTTCTCTTTGAATGCTCCGTTTAATCATGCTTACCTCATTTCTTAATAACAATAATAGTAACTATTACTAATATATCATTTTTTTACTTTTTGTCAACATTTTTTGAAAAAAAATCTTAAATAAATTTATAGAATTCATGTAATCAATCTTTTAGTAGTTTGATACTCTAATTTTTATAAAAAAATATCCAGGATAAAATATGAGATTAGAATTGCAAATTACATTATCTTAACAGTAAAAAATATATACAAAAATAAGTAAAAATTTTTATTAAATATTAGCATTGGCTTAAAAAAGTTTTTTACTTATAACTTTAAATAGAGAGTTGAACGGGTTTAATTTAATAATGCAAATACAGGACTTTGGCTTTACAACACAGGCAAATTGACTTTAGCCGGAGAAATGTATAGAAGCAACGGAAATCCGGAAGGTTATGAACCAACATAGGCTGAAACACCTACACGTAGACCTTATGTAACATTAGACGATGATAGTATGGAAGGACCTTGGTCAAAATAAAGAAGGTAAAGATTAAGAAATAACATTACGTTAATGGAAAAACAAGACTCCAACGTTAATTAGTTTGTTGCAAAGAACCAGTTGCTATGCACTACGATTATCTTTGAAGTTTCTTTTGGGTTTAATGCGAAAATCATACTAATCAAAGTATTTACAAGGATTATGAATATGTGTGTAGGTGGAGTTTCTTATTAAATCATTCTTTTTTTATCTCAATTTTATACATGTACCCCGATATTTAAAAAAGCTTGTTTTTTGAGGTATATACGCCAATTTACTCTGCTTATTGCAAGGATTCTATTACTGAACATAACAAAAACAGGAGCATGCCACATAACGGCACGCTCCTGTCTTGTTATATATTATGATTTGAATGTCAAAAGTCTAAATACTAATCATATGTATTGCAACTTAATTACACTTTCATATTACAATTATTATTTTGATAATTTTTCGTGAATGCTTGCAGCAGCCTGTTTTCCGGCACCCATAGCAAGAATAACTGTAGCAGCACCTGTTACGGCATCACCACCGGCATAAACATTCTCTCTTGTTGTTTCAAGAGTATCTTCATTAACTACAAGACATCCCCACTTGTTAGCTTCAAGTCCTTCAGTAGTAGTTCTGATAAGTGGGTTAGGTGAAGTACCAAGAGACATAATAACTGTATCAACGTCTAACTGGAAGTTACTTCCTTCAATAACCATTGGACGACGACGTCCTGAAGCATCAGGTTCGCCAAGTTCCATTTCAACACATTCCATCTTGCAAACTCGACCATCTTCATCTCCGATTAACTTAACAGGATTGTTAAGTGTCTTAAAGATAATGCCTTCCTCAATTGCATGATGAACTTCTTCACCACGGGCAGGAAGTTCTTCCATACCACGACGGTAAACAATATATACATTTTCAGCACCAAGTCTTAAAGCAGTTCTTGCAGCATCCATAGCTACGTTACCACCACCGACTACGGCAACATTTTTACTCTTAATAATAGGTGTATCATAATCATCAAGGTAAGCCTTCATAAGGTTTGCTCTTGTTAAATATTCATTAGCTGAGTAAACACCAACTAAAGCTTCGCCTTCAATACCCATAAATGATGGAAGACCTGCACCTGAACCAATGAATACAGCCTTGAATCCCATTTCCATGATTTCATCAATAGAAAGAACTCTACCGATAACCATGTCAGTTTCAACCTTAACACCTAAAGCTTCAAGATTTTCAACTTCCTTCTGAACGATAGCCTTAGGAAGTCTAAATTCAGGAATACCATAAACTAAAACACCACCGGCTTTGTGGAAAGCTTCAAAAATAGTAACTTCATATCCAAGCTTAGCAAGGTCACCGGCACATGTAAGTCCGGCAGGACCTGCACCAACAACTGCAACCTTAATACCATTAGATTCAGGTTTAACAGCATCATCATTGCTGTGAGCCATATGGTAGTCAGCTACGAATCTTTCAAGACGACCGATAGAAACAGGTTCGCCCTTGATACCACGGATACATTTTCCTTCACACTGATTTTCCTGTGGACAAACACGTCCGCAAACAGCAGGAAGACCATTAGTGCTTGTGATAATCTTGTAAGCTTCTTCAAATTCTCCTGCAGCAACCTTAGCAATAAACTCAGGTATACGTACACATACAGGACAACCACTCATACAAGGTTTGTTCTTACAGTTAATACAACGAGTTGCTTCTTCCATAGCCATTTCTTTAGTATAACCCAAAGCAACTTCTTCAAAATTCTTATTACGTACGTTAGGATCCTGCTCAGGCATTGGAACCTTTGTTAAAGACATGTTTGGCATTATTTGGCACCTCCCATTTCATCAGCCGCTTTATACATACGGCAGTTTTCTCTATCGTGAGCTTCAAATTCTCTATATGTAGAATTACGTTTCATAAGCTCGTCATAATCTACCTGATGACCGTCAAAGTCAGGACCGTCAACGCAAGCAAACTTAATTTCACCACCAACAGTTACACGACATCCGCCACACATACCTGTACCATCAATCATAATAGGGTTAAGTGAAACTAAAGTCTTAATATTATAAGGTTCAGTAACCTTAGAAACAAATTTCATCATTGGGATAGGTCCGATAGCGATAACAAGATCATAGTTGTTACCGGCATCGATTAAATCCTGAAGCTTGTTAGTTACAAAACCTTTCTCTCCGTAAGTTCCGTCATCTGTTGTAATGAAAAGTCTGTTACAAACTTCTTTATATTCATCTTCAAGAATAACAATATCCTTGCTTCTGAAACCGGCGATAACATCAACATCAACGCCCATATTAAATAAAGCTTTTGCAGATGGATAAGCTATGGCATTACCTACACCACCACCGATAACGCAGGCTTTCTTAATGTGGCCAAACTCAGTTGCAGCGCCAAGTGGTCCAACAAAGTCTAATAAACAATCTCCCTCATTCATCTGAGAAAGAAGCATAGTTGTCTGTCCAACTATCTGGAAGATAATAGAAACAGAGCCTTCTTCTGCATTAGTGTCAGCTATTGTAAGAGGCATTCTTTCACCACGCTCGTCAATTCTTAAAATAATGAACTGACCTGCTTTTGCTTTATTAGCAATAAATGGAGCCTCTACATCTAAACGCACTACAGTGTCGTTAAGTTGTTTTCTTCGTAAAATCTTGTACATTCCTTAATCTCCTTTATAAATGCTACTCTTAAATATAGCATATTGATAAAATATTATCAATGTGAAAGTGTAAAAAGTTTAGCGAATTAATAATTTAATCTAATAAAGTGAAAATTAAATAAAAATACGCATAAAAAAGACTATTATAATAATGTAGGAAAATTAATAAAAGAAAAAAACTAAACCACTAGCATTTTTCTTAATTAGATAGTATAATATTTAGTGGTTTGCTAGGAACAAAGCATAGCAGATAAAATAAATAATAAAGAACAATTCAAGTTAAATAGGAGGAAACCAAATGGTTAGAGCGATTGTTGGTGCTAACTGGGGCGACGAAGGAAAAGGTAAGATTACAGATATGCTTGGCGAAAAGTCAGACATTATCGTAAGATTCCAGGGAGGAAGTAATGCCGGACATACTATTATTAATGAATATGGTAAGTTTGCACTTCATTTACTTCCATCAGGAGTATTCTATCAGCATACTACATGTATTATAGGAAATGGTGTGGCACTGAACATTCCATATCTTCAGAAGGAGATTGATAGTATTGTATCACAGGGAGTGCCAAAGCCAAATATTTTAGTATCAGATAGAGCACAGATTCTTATGCCATATCACATTGATTTTGATGCATATGAAGAAGAAAGACTTGGCGGAAAGGCATTTGGCTCAACAAAGTCAGGTATTGCTCCTTTCTATTCAGATAAATATGCAAAGATTGGATTCCAGGTATCAGAATTATTTGATGAAGATACATTAAAGGAAAAAGTGGCAAGAGTAGTAGAACAGAAGAACATTATGTTAGAGCATATGTATCATAAGCCACTTATCAACCCTGATGAGTTATTAGAAACATTACATGAATACAGAGATATTGTAGAACCTTATGTTTGTGACACAGCATTATTCTTAAACAATGCAATTAAAGAAGGAAAGACAGTACTTCTTGAAGGACAGTTAGGAACATTAAAGGATCCTGATTTTGGTATTTACCCAATGGTAACATCTTCATCAACACTTGCAGCTTATGGTGCAATTGGTGCAGGCATACCACCATATGAAATTAAGGATATTATTACAGTAGTAAAAGCTTACTCAAGTGCAGTAGGTGCCGGAGAATTTGTAAGTGAAATCTTTGGAGAAGAAGCAGATGAACTTAGAAGACGTGGCGGTGACGGCGGAGAATTTGGAGCCACAACAGGACGTCCTCGTAGAATGGGATGGTTCGATTGCGTAGCTTCACGTTACGGAGTAAGAATGCAGGGAGCTACAGAAGTAGCACTTACAGTATTAGACGTACTTGGATACTTAGATGAAATTCCAGTATGTGTAGGATACGAAATCGATGGCGAAGTAGTAAAAGACTTTCCAGTAACAGCAAAACTCAAAAAAGCAAAACCAGTATACGAAGTACTTCCAGGATGGAAAGAAGAAATACGTGGAATCAAAGAATACGACAAACTACCAGAAAACTGTCGTAAATACATCGAATTCATCGAAAAAGAACTTGGCGTACCAGTAACAATGGTAAGTAACGGACCAGGAAGACATGAAATCATATACAGATAGGCATTGAGCCTCTGTCAAATGAAAAACACGGTTGAAAATGTGCTTGCACAATTTTTCAACCGTGTTTTTTTAATTTGATGTGGCGAAAGCCAGTGACGAAATAGACCGAAGGTCTATGAGTACAGAGGCTCAATGCCTATCTGTATAGTAGTAGCACACGTGGCGAAAGCCAGTGAGGTCATAGACCGTCAGGTCTATGAGTACACGGCTCAATGCCGTGGGCCAGTTTATGAAAAAAATGAAAAATTTGCAGGATTATAAAAAAAACCTTAGCATTTAAACTTTTAGTTTAAATGCTAAGGTCTTTTCTATTGTTTCTTCAACAACTTGCAAATCCATATCATTACATAAAAAAGCACCGGCAATATTATCATTGACCATGCACTTGCTCTCCAAGCATTAGTAAAATCTCCAACTCCAAAGTTTGTAAGAAGTGCAAGAACCAATGTAAGTAAAGCACAAAATACAAGTGAAATTATTGCCAATATGGCAAGGATACGTTTTAATTTTTCCATAAAAACTCCATTCTGTCACAAAAATGCAACGATAAAGCTAAAAAAGCTTATTTTCTGAACTCTTTTTAGTATAGTAGAAATAATATTTTATTGCAATTATTGTTTACTATTTGTATAATACTTGAGAGAAGAAAAATATAATGTTAGGTAAGAACAGGTGCTTAGCATATTAATACATTTGGAGGAAAAAATGGCAAACGATTATTTATTAAAGACATGGCGTGAAATCGCTTATAATCAGGAACAGACACAGGAACAGTACAATCAGTTCTGGGGTGCTTATTTCGTACAGGAGAAGGAAGTATACAAAGATATTCTTGGACATCCTGACGTAGTAGTAAAGGGAACAGTTGAAGAACTTGCAAAGAAATACAATATGGAAGTTCTTACAATGGTAGGTTTCCTTGATGGAATCAACGAAAGCTTAAAGGTTGAGAATCCAATTGAAGAATTAGAAGATACAACAGAAGTTAGCTTAGAATACGATCCTGAAAAGTTATACAAGAACATGGTTGATGCTAAGGCAGACTGGCTTTATAACTTAGAAGAATGGGACAACCTTTTAACACCTGAAAGAAGAAAGGAACTTTACAAAGAACAGAAACTTTCAGGAACAGTTATAAAGGAAAAGAAAGTTGGAAGAAACGATCCTTGCCCATGTGGTTCAGGAAAGAAATATAAATATTGTTGTGGAAGATAGTTTTCACAAAAAAATAGGCTGTTGCATCAGCCTATTTTTTTTGAAATTATTAATTGATATTTTATAAAGAAAACCAAAAACAACAGCATCTTAATGGCAAAATGTCACTAAGGTGCTGTTATTTATTTCTGTTTATAACTATTTATAACTGCCTTTGCAGCTTTTTTCTTTGATTCCGAATGACCGATTATAATATTGTATTCTGTTGCACGGATGGCATTAATTGCCTCCAAAGCCTCGTCGCTTGTTTTTTTCTTAAAAAGAATTGTGGAGCCATCTATTAATGTAAAGTGAAGTGAAAAAGTTGGTTCTTCGCTTTTAGGGTTAAGCGAAATATTTCCAAGTCGGTAGCACCACACAATATCATTAAGTGGAAGTATGGAAATCTTGTTTTTTCCAAGGTCTATGCAATAGTTTTCAGTTATATAAATCGAGTTAATCTGTATGTAATTACCAAAACTAAGTTCTGACTCGGCATCGTCAATATATTCTTTTCCAAGCTGTTTGTTTAAAAAAGTGCAAACAGGGTAAAGATATGGATTAACTATTCCCATAATTGCTTCGGCTATATTCTTTAATGAAATCAGCATAATAACTATAACAAACCACATAAAAATCATATATTTAATAGGGTGGTAATTAGCATTGCTAATTAAACACTCACCTGTGATTTTTGAAAGGGATTGAGAATCCCAGTTTAAGTCTTTTGAGAATGCATCAAGCATCTCCTTGTAAGAACTGTTGGGCTTTATAACTTTGCCCTTAAAACTGTAATTTGTTAATGTTTTTTTAGGTGTGCTACCTACAGGAAGAAGCACAAAAACACATTGATTGTCATTTAGTGCATAATAATATCCGTATTTCTTATTGCCAAATTTTATAAGATTGTAACCTGAGTAATGTAGGGTTTTGGCAGTTACTTTTACGTATTTGTCAGAAAGTCTTACATTATATATATTTGATATGGGTTCGGGATTAAACACTTTAAAAAAAGGAAAAATCATTAACGATAAAATCATAAGAATAAAAGTTATCGTTGGAATGATTAGCCTTTTGGCGGATAAATTACGGATTTCACCAGTAATATTTATCATAAAAAGTTACCTGTTATATTTACCTTTCATACCTGTTTTTTATTTTATAATTTTAACATATTTAAAATTGTCATAGTCAGTATAATGTAGTGTGAGATTTTTGGCAAGTCTAATGGTTGCGTTTATAAAGTTTTGCTGATAGAATGGTAAGGATTATGGAGGAATACTATGGAAGCATATACGGGTTTTGCACAGGTTTATGATAAGTTTATGGACAATATTGAATATGATAAATGGTGCGAATATTTGGTTAGCATTTTAAAAGAATATGGTGTCAATTATGGTATTGTGTTAGATTTGGGCTGTGGAACGGGCAATATTACGGAACTGTTGGCAGACAAGGGCTACGATATGATTGGCGTGGATTACTCCCAGGAAATGCTTAATATGGCAATTGAAAAAAGAAAAAACAACGGTATATTGTATTTGTGCCAGGATATGCGTGAACTAGATTTGTATGGAACGGTAGCGGCAGTGGTAAGCCTTTGTGATTCCATTAATTATATTACGGAATTCGAAGATTTAGTTACAACTTTTAAGTTGGTTAACAATTATCTTGATCCAGGTGGAATTTTTGTTTTTGATTTAAAAACAATAGAGTTATACAGAAGTATTGGCGAATCAGTAATTGCCGAGGACAGAGAAGACTGCAGTTTTATTTGGGACAATTATTTTGATGAGGAAGATTGTATAAATGAATATATGCTTTCTATTTTTGTTAAAGGTGATGACAATAGATATGATAAATTTAGTGAGGAGCATTATCAGAGAGCTTATACAGTCGAAGAAATCAAAGAAGCTTTGAATCTTGCAGGACTTGAGTTCGTAACTGTTTATGATGCATTTACAAGAAATGAACCTAATAGCGAAAGCGAAAGAATATATGTTGTGGCAAGAGAATGTCAGAAAAATCAAGTTTCGAAATAAAAACTGAAAAAGATATAGATTAAAAATCAGGAGGAAAAAATAAGTGGACTATATAGTAAGAGCAACAGCAGCAAATAGTCAGATTAGAGCATTTGCAATTACATCAAGAGAGATGGTTGAAACAGCAAGACAGCATCATAATACAAGTCCTGTAGCAACAGCAGCTTTAGGTCGTTTGCTTACAGGTGGAGCAATGATGGGCGTTATGATGAAGGGCGACAAGGATATTTTGACAATTATGATGAAGGGGGACGGACCTATTAACGGAGTAACAGTTACAGCAGATTCACACGGAAACGTAAAGGGATATGTTGGAAATCCTAACGTGCTTATTCCTGCCAACTATGCAGGCAAGTTAGATGTAGGCGCGGCAATCGGTTACGGAACATTAACAGTTATTAAGGATATGGGACTTAAAGAGCCTTATTCAAGTCAGGTTCCACTTGGAACAAGTGAAGTTGCAGAAGATTTGACTTATTATTTTGCAACATCAGAGCAGGTTCCTTCAGCAGTAGGCCTTGGGGTGCTTATGTCAAAAGACAATACAGTAAAACAGGCAGGCGGATTTATAGTACAGTTAATGCCTTTTGCAGACGAAGAAACAATTCAGGCATTAGAGGATAGAATCAGCAAAATTACATCAGTTACAGATATGCTTGAAAAAGGTATGACACCTGAAGATATTCTTAAAGAAGTAATGGGTGACATGGATGTTGAGTTTACAGACAAAATCGATACACAGTTTAAGTGTACATGTAGCAAGGAAAAAATTGTAAAGGCACTTGCAGGATTAAGCAACAAAGAATTAGACGAAATAATTAATGATGGCAAGGCAATCGAAGTAAAATGTGATTTCTGTAACACAACATACAAGTTTAGTGTTGAAGAATTAAAAACATTAAGAAAAAAATACTAGACTTTCAAACTTTAGAGTGATAAAATCTTAAAGTAAGTAAAGGTATCTCTCAGGAGGTTGAAATGAGTAAAAAAATTAGAAATACAGAAGTTGATCATCTTTTTGATGCAATATTAACATTAGAGAATAAGGAAGAGTGCTATACATTTTTTGAAGATGTTTGTACAGTAAACGAGTTGCTTTCTATTTCACAGAGATATGAAGTAGCCAAAATGTTAAGAGAAGGAAAGACTTATCTTGACATATCTAATGCCACAGGTGCATCAACAGCGACAATAAGCAGAGTTAACCGTTCACTTAATTATGGAAATGACGGGTATGATATGGTACTTGAAAGAGTATTAAAGAAAGATGAATAAAAAGTAAAGGTACGAGATAGAGATTTCGTACCTTTTTCTTTAGGCAAAATTTCAATAATATTCCACTAAATAAGAGAATATTCCACTTTTTTAAAAATTAAGTATGCTATAATGAAAATGAGAAATTCAATATGGAAAAGAAAGAGAGTAGGAGGAAAGATATGAAAAAAAGTAAGAAAAAATTTATTATGTTTGCTATATTAAGCGTTTTGCTAATGGCAAATATGAAAAACGTAAATGCTGGACAAGTTCAGAAGAATGATAAAAGTGTTGCGATTGAGGAGTTAGGAGGTTATTTATCAGGAGTGGACTGTCAAAAGAATGATAAAGTAGAAATAAGTCAGTCTTTTAATGTGGAAAATTCAAAAAACAAAAGTTCTATATTTTTTGTGAAAGTAGCAGATGAAGAGATAGGAGCAATAAATGTTACAGAATACGAAGGAAAAAAATTAACGTCATTTTTATATAGTGAAAATTTTTTTAATGATATAGGAGAAGAGAGAATTAGCGTTGAATCAAATGGCAATGGATTAAGTTTACATAGCAAAAAAGAAACGAAAGTAGTAACAGGTGAAAATGCAGGAAAAACAATAAGAAAGAATAATTCAGATAGAAAATTAAAAAAACGAAAGTTTTCAGATATATCAAAAAATGTAAAATTAAATTCAGATGAATATGAAATAGAGACAGCAAGTATAAATGATAGTGAATATACAACAGATTTTTCATATATAGGAACGCATAAGAAAAAGTATGAAACTATAAAGAATACAAAAAATACGTTAATGTTATACACGACAAAATTAGATTTGATTGCTAATGGAGAAATTAACAATCAGGGAATATGTTGGGCGGCAACAGGGGCTAGCATTATTAATTATAAACGTGGCGGAACGGTTAAATGTAATGCAAGGAAAGTGTATTATGATTTAAAGAAAAAATACAATGCGGATCCAGTTGGAAATATTCAGTGGGAAAAGAGAATGTGGGAGTATTATGCAATATCTATGAAATATGTTGAACATAAATTATCTTTTACAGATGTTTTGTATTTAATGGAAAGCCATAAACCGGTTTTTTGTAGTTTCTTACATAATGAAGAAAACAGTGCAAAAAATTATGCTCATGCAGTAGCTTTGTGTGGATGCTATTATAGAACAGACTTGCAGCGATATTATTATGTTTATATGGATCCTAATATGCCAATGAATGGAGAAAATGTATATGTAGTCAATCATATTTTTCCTTCAGAATTAAATGGAAATACGGGATATAAATTTTATTATAATCCAGGAAATGGAGATATTTATAATAACTGGAGATATGCTTTTTATTAGGAGGGAGTATGAACACAAAAATAAGCGTTGTGATAGTAATGGTGATTATGTTATTTATTTGCAGTCAGGGAAATATTGTTAATGCAGAAACCGTAAAAATTGATACAAACCGATTTAAAACTGTTGTTATTGAAAAGGGTAAAAGTGCAAAATTATGCAATTTGTCAATGAAAAAAATAAAATGGAAAAGCACTAATAAGAAAGTAGCAACTGTTAATAAAAAAGGATTAGTTAAAGCTAAAAAGATTGGCAAGGCAAAGATAACATTAAAGGATCAATATGGTAAGAGAAAGACTATAAATGTGCAGGTGAAAAAGAAATTAAAAAAAGCTACTAATAAGAATGTTACAGTCAAGGTTGTAGAAGGTAATAAAGATTATGTAAAGCTTGAATTAAATAATAAGTCAGACCAATGTATTTTTGTGGCATATCCATACTATTTAATTGTCAAGAATGGTGAGAAGAAAGAGTATGTAAGCAAAAAAGAAATTCTTAATTCTAGGAGACCACCGATAAGTTTAGCACCAGGAAGTAAAGTGCGAATAGGAGTAAGTCTTACTAATTATAATATGATTGAAGGATTAACATATAAGATAGAATGTGAAGTGTTTACTAATCTACAGGAAATCGGAATAGCGGATTATGAAATAACCACAACATTTTGTTATAAGTAGCATGTTAACTGCGTATGATTTATTTTTTTGAAATACATACAGTTAATTTGAATATTCTGAATATGTTTGGTTAACATAACACGGAGAAAATTATAATTTTAATAGAGTGTACCCCGAAAATTAAAGGAAGTGTAATTTTCGGGGTACAAATATTGAAGAAAATATAGTATAAGTGACATATTGGTTAATATAATACATAGAATAAAGATCAATATGTGACAAAAACGTATTTAAAGCAAGAATAAGTGATATAATCAGTTTACATAAAATAAAATCGTACCCCAAAAACAGAAGATTTGAATATGTCTGGGTACGGTGCAGAAAAAGTACGTGGAACACTACAATTTATTTCTTATCTTTGCCAGTATCAGCCTTTGAACTAGGCAAAGAATCAATAAGCTTCTCAATAAGTCTTTTTCTAATATACATATCGTAGCTTAATGTGGCAATTAGCCCAATTGTTTCAATTGATTCACGGTCAGAGCTTTCTAAGTCACCAAAGATGTTCTGAGAATTTTTAAATTCTTTAATCAAAGGCTCAATAAGGTCGCTTTTCTGAACATGATTTAAGAAAGCGTTAGTTACATCTTCTAATGAATTAGGAATGTCATCATTATTGTAATAATCCTTTAGAAGTGGAGTTACAATAGTCTGGATATCGTTTATAGATATAACATTCTTAAAGAAAAAGATTAAGATTAAGATAATCATGTGATCTTTTGAATACTTCTTTTTTTCAGGAGGAGGCAACAGGCGGCTTTTGGCGTAGTTGTTAATCATTGTTTTTGTTAAAAGCTTGTCATCATCATGTCTTTTGGATGTGTTGAATTTTCCATTAAGATATGTTGTTACCTGATCCATATATAAATCTATGTTAGGAATATCATCAATGTTAAATGATTCTATTTCTTCTAAAACCTGGTTAATTAAATCTTCTGATTGCATTGTCTTACTCCATAAATAATTTATAATCTGATACTACAAGGATAACACGTAGTAATAAAAACCACAAGATAAAATATTAATAAAAAAATCTATATAAAATCATGGAATACAGGAATCGGAATATAAAATTGAAACAGGCAAATATAATAAAAAACAAAATTAAAGGTGTCTTTATTCTTAGAATGGAATATGTTAAAATATTTTAGCAGTGTAAATGATTATGAAAATTGGAAACAGGTTACGATTAACGTAATCATAATAACAAATTAAACAATTATAATTACCGGTAAGGATGGAATTTATGAATAATATATACGAAACATTAAATGATATGCAGCAGTTGGCAGTTTATCATACGGAAGGACCATTGCTTATATTGGCAGGTGCAGGGTCCGGAAAGACCAGGGTGCTGACTCATAGAATTGCATATTTAATAGAAGAAAAACACGTTCAGCCATACAACATTATGGCAATAACTTTTACAAACAAAGCGGCAGGTGAGATGCGTGAGCGTGTAAATAAGATTGTAGGTTTTGGTGCGGAACAGGTTTGGGTAAGTACTTTTCACTCAGCCTGCGTAAGAATTTTAAGACGATATATTGACAGAATAGGATATAGTAACGATTTTACTATTTACGATACAGAAGACCAGAAGAAACTTTTAAAGGACGTAATCAAGAATCTTAATCTTGATCCAAAGATGTATAAGGAGAACGCAGTTCTTGGAAAAATATCTGATTTCAAAAACAAGCTTGTAACAACAGGCGAGGTTGCCCAGATGGCACAGTCAGATTTTAAATTGCTTAATCTTTCAAAAATTTACAATAATTATCAGGAAGCTTTGAAGAAGAATAACGCGTTGGATTTTGATGACCTTATAATGAAAACAGTTCAGTTGTTCAGAAAATGTCCAGAAGTTTTGGAAAGTTATCAGGAAAGATTAAAGTACATTATGGTTGACGAGTATCAGGATACTAACGGAGCTCAGTTTGCTTTTATTAAACTGCTGGCTTCTAAGTATCAGAACCTTTGCGTAGTAGGTGATGATGACCAGTCAATTTACAAATTTAGAGGTGCGGATATTTCCAATATTCTTCAGTTTGAGAAAAACTTTAACAATGCAAGGGTAGTTAAGCTGGAGCAGAATTACCGTTCAACAAAGACTATTCTTGATGCGGCAAATGAAGTTATTCACAACAATAAAGGTAGAAAAGACAAGACACTTTGGAGTGACAATGAACAGGGTGAAAAAATAGATTTGTATCAGGCTGAAGACGCTTACGCAGAGGCAGATATGGTAGCCTCAACAATTAAGGAGAATGTGGATTTTGGAAGGGCAGATTATAGTGATTACGCGATTTTGTACAGAACAAATGCCCAATCCAGAGCATTGGAAGAAAAATTATTGCTTAGAAATATTCCTTACAAAATCATTGGCGGACAGAACTTCTATCAGAGAAAAGAAATCAAAGACGTTTTGGCATACCTTAGAATTATCTGCAATGCAACAGATGACATAGCTGTAGAAAGAATTATAAACGTGCCAAAGAGAGGCATTGGTGCAACTACAGTTACTAAGGCTAAGGATTTTGCAAGAGCTTACGGTTTTAATTTGTATGAGTCATTGCTTGAAGTTGAAAACATTCCGGGGCTTGAAAGAGCAGCAACAAAGGTAAGAAAATTCACTGATTTAATTGAGAATTTCAAATACCAGCAACAGAGTATGTCTTTGAAAGAGTTAGTTAACGAAGTGTTAAACGAGACAGGATATGTGGCAGAACTTGCAGCAGAAAACACAGATGAAGCCAATGGCAGAATCGAAAATATTGATGAATTAATAACAAAAGTAACTGAATACGAGGAGAATACAGACAATCCAAGTCTTGCAGAATTTTTGGAAGAAGTTGCTTTGGTTTCAGAAATTGATAACTTAGATGAAGACAGCAGTTATGTTGTTTTAATGACAGTTCACAGTGCAAAGGGACTTGAATTTCCTAATGTTTTTCTTTGCGGAATGGAAGACGGATTATTCCCGGGATATATGAGCATTATGTCAGATGATCCGGAAGAACTGGAAGAGGAAAGAAGACTCTGCTATGTTGCAATAACAAGAGCAATGAAGCATCTAACAATAAGCTACGCAAAGCGTAGAATGGTAAGAGGGGAGACTCAGTACAATATTATTTCAAGATTTGTAAAAGAGATTCCAATGAGCCTTGTAAACAGCAAAAATGTAACGGATAGAGTTGCAGCAGGTTTTGAGAAGAAACCATCTTTTAGTGGTTTCGGCGGCTATGAAGGCTCGTTAAATCATGGTGGCTCAGGCTATATGGGTTCATCTTACGGCGGTTCAAGAAATTTTGCTGCAAATGAACACAAAAACGCTTATAGAACAATGGCAAAGAAGCCTGCATATGGCAATCCGTCAACTAAGCCGGGCTTTGGAAAGCAGTTTGTTGTAACAAAGGCAGACATTGATTATGGCGTTGGCGACAGAGTTCATCATACAAAATTTGGCGACGGAACAGTGCTTGGCGTGGAGGACGGACCAAGAGATTATCAGGTAACAGTTGAGTTTGACACAGCAGGTCAAAAAGTTATGATGGCATCTTTTGCAAAACTTAAAAAACTGTAGTAAATGTATTTGATTTTTGGTATAATACCAATAAGTATAAATTTTGAATCTATTATCAATCAGATAGAAAACGAGGTGACAGAAATGGACGATTTAATTAAGGGCGTAAAGATTGGAAAAATCTTAACAAAAGACGATGAGAAGAAAGAAACAAAGAAGATTGTTGCAATCGTTTTGGCAGTAATTGCAGCAGTAGCAGCAGTAGCAGGTGCCGCATATGCAATCTACAGATTCGTTAACAGAGATTATTATGATGACTTTGAAGATGATTTCGAAGATCTCTTTGAAGACGAAGATGAAGACGATTTTGAAGAAGAATAAAAATTAAAAAGCAAACAACAAAAAGTGGCCCAAGCTGAGTAGTAGTTGGTAGAATCCGGCGACTGCTTTGTTTGGGCTAAAGTTGTTTTAAAAGGAGAAAAGATGAAAAAAGGCGTTGAATATACAGGAGTAGTTACAAAAATTGCTTTTCCAAACAAGGGGGAAGTTGATTGTGGTGAAGACGGAATAGCATCAGTAAAAGGCACATTGCCGGGACAGAAGGTTAAGTTTGTTGTTTCAAAAAAGCGTTCAGGCAAGGCTCAGGGAAGATTAAAGGAAATAATTGAAAAATCACCAATGGAAGATGTTGAACCTAATTGCCCACATTTCGGTGATTGCGGTGGCTGTTCTTACCAGACAATGAGTTATGAGAATCAGTTGAAACTTAAGGAAGACATGGTTAAGGGGATTCTTGACAATGCAATAAAAGGAGATTACCAGTTTGAGGGAATACTTGGCAGTCCTGTGCAGTGGGGCTACAGAAATAAGATGGAATTTTCTTTTGGTGACCAGTTTAAGGATGGACCTTTGGCACTTGGAATGCATAAGAAAAACAGTTTCCACGACATTGTAACAGTGGATAACTGCAAGATTGTAGACAGGGATTACAATATTATTTTAAGATGTGTTTTGGATTACTGTGCAAAAAAAGAGTTACCTTTTTATCATAAATTACGTCATGAAGGTTATGTAAGACACTTGTTAGTCAGAAGAACAACTAAGACAAAAGAACTTTTGGTTGCCCTTGTTACAACATCAGATGCAGAAATGGAGAAGAAAGCTGACTTAATGAGTTTGGTGGAAGAAATAAAGGCACTTGATTTGTCAGCTAAGCTGTGCGGAGTTATTCATATTATTAATGATGGCTTGGCAGATGTTGTGCAAAGCGATGAGACAAGAGTTCTCTATGGAAATGAGTATGTTTACGAGGAGCTTTTGGGATTAAAATTTAAAATTTCCGTTTTCTCATTTTTCCAAACTAACTCTCTTGGGGCAGAGGTTCTTTATTCAAAAGCAAGGGATTATATCGGAGAAACAAAGGACAAGTTGATATTTGACCTATACAGCGGAACCGGCACAATCGCCCAGATTCTTGCGCCTGTTGCAAAAAAAGTAGTTGGGGTTGAAATCATAGAGGAAGCTGTTGAAGCTGCAAAGGTTAATGCAAGCTTGAACAATCTGGATAATTGTACTTTTATCGCAGGAGATGTATTGAAGGTAATCGATGAACTTCATGACAAGCCGGATTTAATAGTTTTAGACCCTCCCCGTGATGGAATAAATCCAAAGACATTGCAGAAGATAATAAATTTTGGCGTGGACAGAATGGTGTATATAAGTTGCAAGCCAACAAGTCTTGCAAGAGACTTGGAAATGCTACAGGAACAGGGGTATAAAGTGGTTAAGGCAGCGGCAATCGACCAATTTCCGAACACAAATCATGTGGAGACGGTAGTTCTTTTGTCCCAACAAAAACCAGATGACACGATAGAGATCGACTTAAACCTGGACGAGCTGGATGCCACCAGTGCCGAGTTGAAAGCAACCTATCAGGAAATCAAGGATTATGTGCTGAAAGAATCTGGCTTGAAGGTTTCAAGTTTATATATTTCTCAGGTAAAACGCAAATGTGGAATTGAAGTGGGAGAAAACTATAATCTTCCAAAATCAGAAAATGCAAGGGTTCCACAATGCCCGAAAGAGAAAGAAGATGCTATCAAGGCTGCCCTGAAATATTTTGCGATGATCTAAGGACATCGCTGATTTCAAGGAGGAATAACACATGAAAAGCACATTTGAAAAAATGGGTGGAACCTACACACTTGGCGCAGACGGAATTTACTATCCGAATCTTGTCAGTACAGATGAAGAACCGTATTATGGGAAATATGGAATGATGCGAAAAACATATCTTAAAGAGCATCGTCCGGCAATGTATTCACTGTATATGTTGGAAGACAGACTGACAGAACATCTGAATGCTGTGGATGATGAAGCACAGGAGAGGATGGGTATTCTGGTGCGTCAGATGATGGAGAAGCAGGGCGTTACGGAAGAATTGAAAGCTCGTGACCAGATGGAATGGGTCAGGGCGGTGAATAATATCCGAAATGCAGCAGAAGAGATTGTGTTGAAAGAATTAGTGTATATTTAAAGCGTGGAAAGCTCCTTCGGGAGCTTTTTGCTGCTTATAAGATAATTTCCGTTGGAGATTGTGATTTAACGGTTTGATTTATAAAACTGGCAATGATACAATTAATATAATTTGAAAGAAAGCAGAGTGAATTGATTGTTGAAGATGACAAAAATTAAATGATGGAATATGTCTGGCTTTAAAGAAAGATGCTTATTTCTTTTATCATTGCAGAAGGCTAGAGAAATCGTGAAAAGGGAAGATATCATATTGATTTTATTAAATGTGGACTTGCCGGATGAAAATGCATTAATTTTGTAAGAGAAATCAGGAAAAATAGTCAGGTAGCGATTATTCTTCTTACTGTAAATAACATGGAAGTAGGTATTGTGCAGGATTGGAAACTGGGCGAATGACTATATTATGAAGCCATTTAGACAATGGTTCTGCGTGCAAGAGTGTCTGTGTAGTTTAGAAATAAAGAACATACTATCAAATTGTCTTAAAAACATCTAATAGGAGGGTAAAGGTTAACCATGATAAATAGAGAAATATTTACAGAAAGTCCAGAAGATGATTTGTGGCGAGAACTACTGCAATACTCATATCGGGCGAACGTTTCAAGATATTTAAAGGAACATTCCTTGGATGAGGATGAAGATACAATAAACACAATTATTGGGTCTTTCCTGCAGGCAAATGAATATTTTAAAGCAAGTAAGAGTGCAAATCTTCAGATATCGCCGTTACTTTTGTATTATGGAGCAACTAATCTGCTATTGGGATTGACTTCATTGATGACAGGTAAGAGACCTGAAATAAAAAATCATGGCATGACAGCAATAGATTCTACAATAAGTACATATATCGCAGAGGCTAATGTTGTTTTTGGAGATCCTAATACTGGAGGTATACATCAATTTGCTAGAATACTAGGGTTCGAAAAGGATTTGACAAAGTGTGGTGAATGGAAGATGATGGATTTCTTATCATCTATTGTTGAAATCGATCAGGATTATAGAAAATGTTATGCACAAGAAAATGGTAATACGCTTCTTCTTGACCTTTTTAATACACCAACGGGAACAATCGAACGATTATATTTAAACAAAAATAAGGTTGAAGCTATTAGTGCAGTTTTAAATAATGTTGAGGGTTTTGAGAAAAATTATCTTCTACCGCAAGTAGGACATGAACGTGAATCAGACAGGGATTATCTTATCTTAAGGAAAAAGATGTCCGGAAAAGACATAAAAAGGATTTCCTTTTCCGGACAGCCTTATTTACAAGCTGGTTTTATAAAGAATGGACAGTTGATTACATTGCCGCCTTTGTTCAATATGTATGCAGCGCTTTTTATTATGGGATCGCTTTGCCGTTATCATCCAGAAAAATGGGGACCATTTGTACTAAATGATGAAACTGGCGAACGACTTCTGTTTGAGAAATTCTTGTATCTATCAAGGAGAATTATACCGAATATCGTTCTTAACCTATTAAATAACGATAATGTGGTTTATGTTACTCAAAAATACTCAATTAATGAAACCATTAAGCATGTGGGTGAACATGAGATAAAAGAACTTATACAGAAAGAACTATATGCTGCAGAAGAAAAACGCAGATTAAAGAGATAATTAAGGTGGTGATAACAGTGGATTTTAGATCTGAAGTATTCAAATTATGCAAAGCAATACAGAAAAGAACAGAAACAAATATTGTCAATGATACATATCTAAGGCTTTTCACTTGCAAATCTGAAGAATATGTGATACCCCAATATTCAATGTTTCATGAGGCGGCAAAACACGGAAATAACCAGTTTTATGGGTATCTTTATGCTAATGAACATACGGATGATTATAAGACGGTATTACAAGGGATTACACCATTACCTGATAAGGACATACAGATATTTGCAAGAGCACATGCCACTATTTACGCTCTTATAAAAGAATGTGTTAAGGAGTTAGAGATTTCAAATCCTAAGATTGCGAAGGCATTGGACCCATATAGTAAATATAGACCTATAACTGCACCAGCAGGAGTACCATTCTTAGCTGAAAAGGAATATGAAAAAGCTGCGGAAGCATTTCGAGAATCTAAACTATACAAAAAACTGATTAATTCATCGATTAATGCTCTCGTGGAAGAACTTAAACCTGAGGACATACATACTATGTTTATGGTTTTCGAGAAGGAGATAGTGGCGTGTCCTTTAGATGTAGTGCCAGAAAGTATTAAACCACTAGAAAAATGTTTGGTAACAAAATTTGAAAAAATAGAAGAAATATTACTGGCTGAAACATTGATGATTTTTGCTCTTCAAAAATCATTGGAAAATGCTTGTAGTCTGTTGTATACAGCTTTAATTGGAGATGATTTACGCGTATTTAATAATGACAACATATTTAGCATTGATAAAAATTATAGTAATTCTCTGAGAAAGATTATACAACTATCTGCCATTGGAATTTTTTTGACTGGAAAATCAAATACGGTAGGAGATATTATGTTGGTTGACTGTGATCCTTCTCCTGAATATCATATGCATGAATTTGGGGTGATACAGTCGTATTCAGCAAGTTTTAATGGTGAAATGGGAGATACAAGTAAAGTTACAATGATGGTTGTTGATGATTTACTTAATCCATATCATCTTCTAACAAATAGAATTATTGATATGGATTTCCCACCGCTGGTTAGAGAAGAACTAGAAGATAGTAAAGATAAAAATATATCTGTAAAAAAGAAAATATCTCGAAACGAGAAGTGCCCATGTGGAAGTGGATTAAAGTATAAATTTTGTTGTGGAAAGAATAAGTAATAGAAATTGGGCTATAGGTATGAGACTGTAACAGCTGTTGTAGACAAGTTTCACATTGGAATATAGAAAGGCGTATGGAGTTGCTGATCCATGCGCCTCTTTTTAAAGAAATTATAATTCTATATCATATGATCTTTTCTTAGTTCGAGCAGGCTGATTTCGTCGCATCTCCTGTTTCCTCTGATATTCAAGTTCCCATGCACGATGGGAGAAAACATCAGGATCCTCCACATTGAGATAATCCACCTCATTGGCGGCAATATCACGACGGTGATAGTCGTAATATTTACCGAAAGTACCTTTGAGTTGTTCAATCAGCTTATCCCGAAAATCAGGACGTATCTGGATTCTGGTATCCAGCAATTCTGTGTACTGTTCTGGTTCAGGACGAAATTTTTCTTCCCGGAAAGCGGCGGCATCTTTTTCAAGCTGTTTTTTGAGCGAGATGTCCTGAGAATCCAGGATATCCAGATTGTTATTCATCTGGTCATATTTCTTGGATAGATTCGTCATATCTTTATCGGTAGAGCATTCTGCCTGGAAGATTAGCTGCTCTTTCCTTGATTTCAGTTCTTCGATTTCTTCGGTAATAGTGGTAAGCTGCTGATTCAATTTTATATGCTGGATGGGATTCAAAATACTGGTTTTCTCTTTTTTCACATTCAGTTCTTTCCGCTCTGTAACTTTAGCTTTGAGTTTCTTTTTAACGGTGTTGTATTTATTCAGTATTGGATTAAAATGATTCATCCAGTCATGGATCACTTCTTTTTGCATCTCATTGTGGAGCAAATGATATTGTGTAAAAATCATGTGATTTCGGATTGCTTCCAATGTTTCTGCAATTATTGGAATAGACTTTTCTACAGCTTCAGCCAGTTTTGCTACTTTTGCTTTTAATTCTCGGAGCATTTTGTTATCCGCACGAATCTGACGGTTGATTTCACAGCGGTCTGCTATCATGCCTTTCTTTTCCATATTCTGGGCAATGTAGCCTTCATGGATGGTCGGCTGTTCGGTGATTCCCTGATCTGCAAAGCTGCGGTGATCAATGGATGCATTTATCTGATTGTGGGCAAGCATTTCATTTACAGTATCTGCCCAGTTTGCTCTCCAGATACAGAGTTGCTCATCACTGTTCCATTGTTCAGAAATGGGATTCTGTCTGCCATAGCGGCTGCTTTTTGGATGCTTGTCGATGCGGTCATAGCCTTTTTCCTGTGCGACAGATGCGGTCATATAAACTTTCTTTTTCCCAACTTTATATCTGTATTGCTTTTCCCAGCCATCTTTTTGAGCAGCTTTGAATTCAGTAGCTGTAAATCCTTTTTCTTCTCCATTTTTTATGCAGAGATATTCTTTTTCTGTTTTATACTGCCATGTTCCGTTTTCGTTCAGTGGACGGACGGTAAGCAGAATGTGTGCATGAGGATTGTGTCCATCCGTATCGTGAATAGCAAAGTCAGCGCACATGCCCATATCTACAAAGTTCTTTTGAATAAAATCTTTTAGAAGAGAAATATTACTGTCCTTATCTAATTCAACGGGAAGTGCGACAACAAATTCCCTTGCCAGTCGGCTGTCTTTTGTTTTTTCTGCAGCTTCCACAGCATTCCAGAGTTGTTCACGGTCTTTCCATTCTGGTGAAGCCATCGGTGGAAGCAATACTTCCTGATAAATGAGTCCATGCTTTCTGGTGTAATCATGCTGGATGCCATCGTAATCATTGTACATCCGGCTGCAGCTCATATAAGCAGAAGCTGCGACAGCGGAACGTCCGGAACCACGGCTGACAACTTTGGCTTGCATATGATAAATTGCCATATCTGGCACCTCCTTTCGATGTTGCTTGCAACAGCGGAAAAGCCCTCGGCAGAGCGCACGAGCCCCGTAGGGGATACCACCGCCCGATTTATCGGGTGGTGAGTAAGTGCGCCCTTCGGGAGTAGAACTTGTGCGTTTACATTCCTCGTAGCCGGATTATCAGCTCCCGTTTCAGGGAATCCAAATCCATTTCTTTAATATGGGGAACAATACTTTCCAAAATGGCTCCTTCCTGGACTAATCGGTGTGTTCTGGCATCACGTTCTTTTTTGCGATTTCTTGCTTCGGCTTCTTCTTGGCGGTGTCTTGCCTGTAAAAGTGCTTTTTCTTCCGGTGTCATGATTTTTTTATCTGCCATATCTGGCACCTCCTTTTTATGCCCGTATCCGGGCAGTATTGGTTTTAAAATCTTATGGTTTGGTACTATAGTTTCGGATAACTGACAGTGGCATGTTTCTGGTGATAAATAAGGAAAGAAAGTAGTACCACTGTCAGTGAAGAATAATTATCGTGTTATGCTTCTTTGCTTCAGTTCTGGTTCGGAGCATGATTGTTTAACAGAATTCTTTTTGCCTGTTTTAAATTAGCTGTTGCATTGTCCTGACGAATATTCCGGTTATTGATACGGACAGGAATACATCTCTCCAGAATACGGTCATAAATTCGTTTGTGTGCGATATCAGCGGCGTTATTCAGCTCTGATAAAGTGAGATTGGTCGTTATGATCAGGGGCTTTTTACTGCGGTAACGACTGTCGATCACATTGAATACCTGTTCCAGTGCAAAGTCAGAGTTCCGCTCAATTCCGAGATCATCAATAATCAGAAGACTGTAGCGGTTTAAGCTGTTGATGAACTGGTTTCTGTCTTCAAAATGCATTCCGGTAAGGGTATTTAGAATTCGGGAAAAGTTGGTCATCAGTACAGGAACGCCTTTTTCCAGAAGGGCATTGGCAATGCAGCCTGCAAAAAAAGATTTTCCAGTACCGACATCACCCCAGATGAGAAGTCCGGAAGCATTTGCTCTCATCTCTTCCCAGTTGCTTACATAATTGTGTGCCAGTTTTATTTCCGGATTGATGCCGTTATCCCTGGCAAAAGTGTAGTCATAGAGTGCTTTGTCCTGTAAGCCGCTGGTTTTAAGATGCTCTATTTCCATTTGTTTTTCATGAAGTTTTCTCTGGGCTTCTTCCTGCTCAAAGATTTCCTGCTGGCATTTACAGCGGATGGAAGGAATAAGAACCTTTCCCTGTAATTCATGCCTGCATTGCCTTGGCGTATTGCATTTGGAACAGTAGATCAGGTGGTCTGTTTCGTTAAAATATTCATCAGACTGAAGCTCTCTGTTTGGGGTTATAGCTGTTGGTTTTTCTATAAATTTTGTCATAATGTTTCGTATTCCTCACTTTCGTAATTTCGTTGTCGGGAAGCAGGATGATCCTGTCTTGCCCAACTGATGATGGTAGCTGCGTGGTTCTGATATTGCTTTCCGGTAGAAGCCATATAACCGGATAAGCGTTCAATATAATCCTTCCAGTCAGGGATTGTCTGCCGGATATCTTCAAGCTCTTTTTCTGACAGAAAAACATTTTGAAATTTTCCATAGGGTGAGAGTGGCTCCTTACTCCCTCTTATTGCTAAATTGTTCTTTTTTATCTCTTTCTTATTACCAGACAGTTTTCTGTCTGTATCAGGGAAAGAATCCTGTCTGTCAATAGGACAGTTTTTTGTCTGTCTTAGGGAAAGAAATCTGTCTGTATAGTGGATGGTTTCTTTTGGGAGTTTTACATAAATCCGATTGGGCTGTCCGGGACCCTGCCGTTTTCGGAAGATAAGCTCCTGTTTTTCCAGTACTGCCAGAGCAGTTTTAACCGTCATCTGGCTTTTGTGGAGAACTTCTGCCAGTGCTTCAATCGTAAAGTAAATGAACACATGACCGTCTGTATCTGACCACCCCTCATTTTTCTGGGAAAGCCTTGCCCGGTCGAGCAGGATAATATAAAGCATTTTGGCAGTTTCGTTTATTTCCATGTCCAGAAGGAAACGGGGAAACATCATATAAGATGGCAGGTTGGTGTCTGCTGTCAGAAAGTCAGTCATGTGTTCACCTCCAATCAAAAGGGTTTATTCCCCAAGAAAATCCCAGTCTACATCACTATCTGGCTGTGAATTTTCAGGTGCTGGAAAGGATGCCCTGATTTGGGGCTCCCTTTGCGCCATGCCTGCAGTCAGTCCGGAAAGAAAAAGTGGCAATGCCTGTTTCAGACTGTTTTCCACTGCATCTACAATCTGTTTCACAAAAAGTTCTTCCCGTTCTCTTGTTTCCAGATAAGGATCAGCCTGTGTGCGGTAGTAGCGGTCAAAATAATCTACCAGTGCAAGAGAGATTACCTGACTGTAAGATTTAAAATCCTGCCTGTCCATCGTCTGTAAATATTCCCAGGCTCTCCGTTGCTGTTCTTTGTCCAGATTAAAGCGCAGGTTTGTGTTGCGGATATTGTTCTGCATGGTTTATCCCCTCCTTTTCAGGCTCATATAAGCCAGAGATTCGTAACCTTTGGCGGTGGCGCAGATGTCATCAATGATGGTGACTCGTAATTTGTCATACGTTCCGAAGTTACGGATCAGACATCCACCGCCGCCAACTACATACAGGCGCATTAGGTCAGGATTGTATTCATATTTGCGGAGTGTGGAAAAAAGTTCTGCCACATACTGTCTGGCAATAGAACTGATACAATCCATATATGGTGCTGAAATGTCAGCTGTTCCAAACCGCAGAATCTGTTCTACTGTAGATTCTTCAATCTTCACTCCAAATTTGTCCAGAACAGCGTTCTTTGCAGCAATCATGCATTGGTTTACACCAAGTTTTTCTGTCCAGCATCGGCTTTCTTGTGCTTTCTTATTGTTGATATACAGAATGTTCATGGTTCCGTTTCCGATATCTGCAAGGAGATTAGTTCCCTTGAAATTTCCAAGGTGGTTTACAATAGCCGGATATCCCTGTGGGTAAAGGCTACATCCCACAAAGCGGAGATGATATTCTTTGCCGTTGAAACGGTAATGGACTTCTGGATTCTGGAGCAGATAGGAACGAAAAGCTTCTCTTTGATTTCTGATCCATGTCAGAGGAAGTCCGGCAGCCAGATGAACATCTGCTTCACGGATGGAAAAGACATTCAGTTCCCTTGCAATAGCCATTAGCGTCAGAAGATAATATTCTTCGTCCATAGCTTTATCCGGGATAAATTCTTTGTGTCCTTCGCCGATCCGGTAGTAAATGCCGTTGTATTCCAGAATATTCCCGGTGAAGATTGGTTCAGTTTCATAGGCTTTGATGCCGGTTGGGGTGACGGTGTTTGCTGTTTTCATATTGCCGTAGCCATGATCTACAGCAATGATTTTGGTGTTTCTGAGTTCTCGCATAAAAAATACCTCCGTTTTCGTATTGATTGATTCAGCAGGTCGTACCGGTGTGGTACTGCTCTGCTGTGGGATAAGCATACGAAAATCGGAGGAAAAAGGCATTGAGGGGAAATTGAGC
>OGMV01000234.1_pt1 | contig 33501 bp, 25 predicted proteins | sample 1573341 | NCBI WGS metagenome assembly OGMV01 (sample SAMEA2581994, study PRJEB24529) | metagenome | biome: Human gut stool | place: China | collected 2011 | reverse complement strand
AAAGCTTTTACATTTAATAAAATGTAGAAGCTTTTTTTGTGTGTTTATATGAAATTAATAGCAGAATGTTACTAAATTTAGTATATATGTGCTAAAGAATTTGAGGAGATTTTTAGTAAAAGTTATTATAAAGTTATTGAGAAAATATAGCATACAGTTATGCTATGAGTAAGTATAAAAATAGCTTTGTGTAATAAATAAAGTACATAGAAAATTATAAAATATACAGATAATGTATTAGTTGATTTATAAGTATAATTATTATATACTAAAAATAGTAAACAATATATTGTTAAGAAATGAGCATATAGAGAATATAGTTTGTTGTTTACAAAAGTGAAGGGGCGCACTTATAATAAAATAAAGGAGTAAAACTTGGATAGAATTGAAGAATTAATAAAAAGAGTAAGACAGTTAAGACCAATAGATGATGCTATGTTTAAGAAGTTAGCAGAATCTAAGGCAGTGTGTCAGGAAATACTAAGGGTAATACTTAACGATAAGAAGCTTATAGTAGAAGAAGTGATATCAGAAGACAGTATTGCCAATATATTTGGAAGAGCAGTAAGGCTTGATGCATTATGTACATTAGGCAACGGAGCGCTGTGCAACATAGAGATACAGAAAGAAAATGTAAACGATGATGTAAGACGAGTAAGATATAATGCATCAAGTATTGTATCAAGATTTTCTGAAAAGGGTCAGAAGTTTTCTGAAATACCAGATGTCATAGTTGTGTATATTTCAGAGTATGATGTATTCAGGCTGGGAAGAACAATCTACCATATTGATTCAGTTATAAGAGAAACTAATACAACTGTAGACGATGGATTATCAAGAGTGTTTGTTAATACACAGTATGCAGATACCGATAATACAGATGTAGGAAAACTTATGAAGTGCTTTTTACAGAAAGAAATCGATAATGATAAGTTTCCAGAATTATCGGATAGGTTATCATACTTTAAGAATGATGGGAAGGGAGTTGATTCTATGTGTGACATAATTAAAGATTATGCTAAGGAATATGCAAAGGAATATGCAGAAGAGAGAGCAGCAGAGATGCTTGTGAATAATATTGAAACATTAGCAAAAAAGATAGGTACTGTAGAAGAAGCTTGTGATATGTTGAATATCACAGAACAGCAGTATGAGAATGCTAAAGCACTATTAGAAAAAACTCTTACAGTATAAAAGAGAATAATAATAATTTCAGAAAGATAGCTTTTATGTCTGTAATAAGATGTAGAAGCTGTCTTTTTATTTTGGCAGCTTTTATTTGATAACTTAAATATTGCTAAAAGATAGTGGTGTTGATGATTCAGCAGTTGAATTGTTATAATGTTGTGCGTTTTAAACTCACCGTTGCCATAACCCACAAAATACAGTAAAATATTAGCAAATCAGTAAAAAACAAGGAGTAACAGTTATCATGCAGTTTAAGAAAACACTAGAAATCAAGGCAGACCATAAGCTTATGGTGATTGATGTAGCAGATATATTATATTTCCGGGAATGAAGCTGTATGAGAATTATCCGTTATTGGTAAAGCACAAGTTTCTGATACCGGCATATTGGTTTTACCGGATTGTGCGTTTGCTCTTTAGTAAAAAGCGCAGAAATCATATACTGCGTGAAGTAAAGGCGGTCAAAAAGGTCTATAAGATAAGTTTAATGAAGATGGATATCAGATAGTTCAGGATTATTATGATATTTTAAAAAGCTTTTACATTCAATAAAATGCAGAAGCTTTTTTGTGTATTTATATGAAATTAATAGCAGAATATTAATAAACAACATATATATAATTGCCAATGCTTTTTTAAAATGATATGATTATAACGTAAAGAAAAATTTATATTTGATGTTAAAGAAACAAATATGAATAATGAAATGGAGATAATATGGTAGACAGCAGTTATTTTAAGAATAATAAAAATAATAGCAGAGGTGGCAAAGGCAACGGTAAACTTATGGATCGTTTAAAAAAGCATAAGTGGATTCCTTTAGTGATTCTTATACTGATTGCATTGGCTATGATAGCTATACAGTATATTATGCTTGATGTGCTTCAATATTCAAGAGAATTGGCAGAACAGCAGAATGCAGGATTTATAAATATTTATCCTTTTATTAAATAAGCTATGTTTTCATAGTAATGAATTTTATGATATCAAGGTGACCCCAGCCCTGCTGGTTGTGTGGGAGGTTAACTTTGTTACAACATTTTTTAAGACGGCAGCGGACTTCTTCAGGTGTCATGTCATGACTGGTGAGAAGACGTGCAATAGCTCCGCTGACTATAGGTGCTGACATGGATGTTCCACTTTTTGTGGAATATCCATTTTTTCGGTTACTGCATGCTGTGATGTTAGAACCAGCGACAACAAGTTCTGGTTTTGGAAAACCGTCAGTGGTAGGTCCACGCCCTGAATGAAATGTTTTATCATCCATAGATCCAACTGTTATTATAATATGACTTGTACCAGGAGCTGTAATACTTTTGGCACATGGACCATTATTACCGGCGGCTGCAACAACAACTATGCCGTTATGCCACATATTTTCTATGTGTTTTATAAGTCGGATTGTATTTTCAATATCTACATTGCTGTTTGGAGTTGTTCCAAAGGATATATTTGCAACCTTTATATTGTAAATGTCTTTATTGTTGATTATCCAGTTAGCGCCATCTATGACACTGCCTATTTTGCCATTGCCATATGAGTCAAGAACCTTAACTGATATAATCTGGCTCATAGGTGCTATTCCCTTGAAACGCCCATTGCTTGCTTTTCCACTTCCTGCGATTATGCCGGAAACATGTGTTCCGTGACCACTATCATCATAGGGAATGTTCTTATTGTTTATAAAATCTTTAAAAGCTATTATCCTGTTGTCAAAATCTATATGTCTGTAAATGCCAGTATCAAGTACGGCAACACCAATATTTTTTTTATTCATAAATATTTATCCTTTTTATAAAATTAGAAAGTCCTTATATAGTTATTTTATTCTGTATAGACTTAAAAGTTCTGATTATGTGTATATGTGTTTATGAGAGGAGTTTTATATAACAGACATGAGATATCAGCAAAATTTAAAAATTATAAGCTAAGCTAATTGTTTGCTTTTTAACACAATATAATATATAATGTATTAACACTTAATTCATTTTTGAAGGTTTTATGTGAATATCGTGAAGAATTGAGAGGTTTGTGATATGGAAAAGAAAAGAATAGTAGTTGCTTTGGGAAGAAATTCATTTGGAGTTACATTTCCAGAACAGCAGACTAATGTAAAAAAAGCAGCAAAAGCTGTTGCTGATCTTGTAGAGGCAAAGTATCAGGTAGTTATTACACATAGTAATGGACCACAGATTGGCATGATTCAGACTGCTATGACAGAGTTTGCAAGACTTGAGCCAGAAGACAGAACAGTTGCACCTATGTCAGTATGTGGAGCTATGAGTGAAGGATATATAGGATATGATCTTCAGAATGCCATAAGGGAAGAACTTCTTAACAGAGGTATATATAAGACGGTTTCTACTATAATTACACAGGTAAGAGTTGATCCTTTTGATATAGCATTTTCTGAGCCATCTAAGATAATAGGAAGATATATGACAAAGGCTGAGGCCGAGGCTGAGGAAGATAAAGGCAATTATGTAATAGAAGAAGAACCAGGAAAGTTCAGAAGAATCATTGCATCACCTATGCCTATAGATATATATGAAATAGATGCAGTTAAGGCACTTCTTGATGCTGACCAGGTGGTTATAGCTGCAGGTGGTGGTGGAATTCCAGTGTTACAGCAGGGTTCTCATCTTAAGGGAGCGTCAGCTATCATAGAAAAAGATTATACAGCTGCTAAGTTAGCTGAACTTGTAGGAGCTGAAACACTTCTTTTCCTTACAGCTTATGATAGATTAACAATAGGTAAAGGGACAGCTGATGAGAAAGAGTTTGATAAAGTGACAGCAACAGAGCTTCATCAGTACATTAAGGCTGGACATTTCCCAGCTAAAACAACATTCCCTAAGGTAGATGCATCTATAAGATTTGTTACAGCAGATTCTGATAGAAAAGCAGTTATAGCCAACCTTGAAAAAGCAAAGGAAGGACTTGCAGGTAAAACTGGAACTACAATAACAGCATAATTATTATACTGACATAAAATATATCAAAAAATATTTACATGACAGCAAAAATCTAACGGATTACAACAAAACAACAACAACATACAACATCCCCCAATAATCCCCCCAAAAATGTGCTACAATGTGCGTAAGCATTGAGCCGTGCCAGACTAAATTCTAAACCAGAACTGTGCTTGCACAAAGTTCTGATTTGGAATTTAGTCTGATAGGGCGAAAGCCCGACAGTCCAAGTGAGCGAAGCTAACTTGGACATGCACGGCGGAGTGTAGGGCAGAATTAGAACCAGAACTGTGCTTGCACAAAGTTCTGGTTTAGAATTAAGTCTGATAGGGCGAAAGCCCGACAGTCCAAGAGAGCGAAGCTCACTTGGACATGCACGGCGTAGTGCAGGGCTTATATTTTATTATTGGGAGGTGTTTTTTTGTTATTATTTAATTTACAAAAGAGATGGGCTGAGGTGGATAGTCTTATGGAACATCTTGATAGTATGGGGATGGATGTATGCAATGTTTACAAAGGACAGAATGTGACAGATGATATATGGGATCTTAGCATTGAAGAAACAAAGAAGTTATTTATAAAGCATAGATATATAGTAATGGTTGTATCGGATGAACTGTTTTTAAGCGTAAGTGCTCTTTATTATATTGAACTTGCCAGAAAGCTTCATAAGAAGGGGTTAATAAAGGTATATGTTGTTAATAATATGCCACATGAAGCATATCCATCAAGATGCAGCTGGTTTTCAGATGCAGTTGCCATAAAGAATTCTTCTAATACAGCTGATGAAAAAACTTATGCATATGCGATGGATATTGTTCTTGGTGTAACGAGTGATATTTTTAACATGGAGTCGTAAAATATTTATAATATTATTAGTGCTTGCTTTTAATTCGTTTACCATATATAATTGTTATGTTTTAGTATTGTGGCTTATTATGTTTAGACGATATAAGTGTTGAAATTACTCTTAATGTCCATATAATCAGATATGATTATAACTACCAGGAATAAATATGGTAGTCCACAATATAAATGAACTGGTTAAGTTAACCATTAATGGAGGAATGATTTAATGATTAGTGCAAACAACGTAACACTTCGTATAGGTAAAAAGGCCCTTTTTGAAGATGTAAATATTAAGTTTACAGAAGGAAACTGTTATGGACTTATAGGTGCCAACGGTGCTGGTAAGTCAACATTTTTAAAGATTCTTACAGGTCAGATTGAACCAAGTAAGGGAGATGTAACTATAACACCAGGTCAGAGATTATCTTTCCTTGAACAGGATCACTTTAAATATGATGATTATACAGTTCTTGATACAGTTATTATGGGTAATACAAGACTTTATGAAATAATGAAAGAAAAAGAGGCTATATACGCCAAGGAAGATTTCACAGAAGAGGATGGTAATAAGGCAAGTGAGCTTGAAGCAGAATTCGCTGATATGAACGGATGGGAAGCAGAATCAGATGCTGCACAGCTGCTTAACGGACTTGGCATTACTACAGATCTTCATTATAAGAATATGTCAGAGCTTAATGGTAGTGAGAAGGTTAAGGTTCTTCTTGCTAAGGCACTTTTTGGTAATCCAGATATTCTTTTACTTGATGAGCCTACTAACCACCTTGATCTTGATGCTATAGCATGGCTTGAGGAGTTCCTTATTAACTTTGAGAATACTGTTATAGTTGTATCACATGACAGATATTTCCTTAACAAAGTATGTACACAGATAGCAGATATTGATTATGCCAAGATTCAGCTTTATGCAGGTAACTATGATTTCTGGTATGAATCAAGCCAGCTCATCATTAAGCAGATGAAGGAAGCTAACAAGAAAAAGGAAGAAAAGATTAAGGAACTTCAGGACTTTATCCAGAGATTCTCTGCTAATGCATCTAAGTCTAAGCAGGCTACATCGCGTAAGAGAGCATTAGAGAAGATTGAACTTGATGAGATAAGACCATCAAGTAGAAAGTATCCATATATAGATTTCAGACCATCAAGAGAGATTGGTAATGAAGTACTTACAGTAGAAGGTATATCTAAGACGATAGATGGAGTTAAGGTTCTTGATAATATATCATTTATAGTAAACAGGGAAGATAAGATTGCATTTGTTGGTTCTAATGAGCTTGCAACAACAACATTGTTCAACATTATTACTGGTAATATGGAGCCTGATGAAGGATCTTATAAGTGGGGTGTTACAACTTCACAGGCATATTTCCCTAAGGACAGCGCAGCAGAGTTTAACAGAGAAGATACTATAGTTGAATGGCTTACACAGTATTCACCAGATCCAGATCCAACATATGTAAGAGGTTTCCTTGGACGTATGCTTTTTGCTGGTGATGATGGTGTTAAGAAAGTTAAGGTACTTTCAGGTGGAGAAAAGGTAAGATGTCTTATATCAAAGATGATGATTATGGGTTCTAATGTACTTATATTTGATGATCCTACTAATCATCTTGATATGGAATCAATTACAGCACTTAACAACGGACTTATTAAGTTCCCTGGTGTTGCACTTTTTACATCTCATGACCATCAGTTTATACAGACAACAGCTAATCGTATTATGGAGATAGTTCCATCGGGACAGCTTATTGATAAGATTACAACATATGATGAATATCTTGAAAGTGATGACATGGCAAGAAAGCGTCAGGGTTTTGCTGAGGCTGCCAGTGATGATGAAGACTAAGACTAAGCAGTGATTCTTAAGCAATACATGAAATTATGAACAGAAAGATGTCACATACCAATGATCCATGATGTATGGGTACGTTAGTATATGTGGCATCTTTCTTGCGTTAAAATAATGGAAATGTTATACTAAATAAGTTATAGATTAAAACACATTAGATTAGAGATGTGTATAAGATTATGATGGAGGATTTGGAAAATTATGGCTTCAAACACTAAGAAGAGCAGAAGTCAAGGCAATAATAGAACATCAAAGAGTAAAACTTCTAAAACAACTGGAGCAAGAACATCAAACGCCAGCAGAACTCCGTCAAAAAAGAGTTCCACAAAGAAGGGTACAGGTACTGCATCACAGCAGCCACAACCACAGAATAATGCATTAAGAGATGAGATAATCTTATTATTAGCATTTGCATGTACAATAATTTTATTATTAAGTAATTTTAATATGGCTGGTATGGTAGGACAGTCAATTAAGTGGTTTATGTTCGGGCTGTTTGGTATAGCTGCGTATATAATTCCATTTATAGTAGCAGGAAGTATATTGTTTATGCTTGCTAACAAGGACATAATAGGTGTCATGCGTATTAAAGCTGCAGCAGTTTATGTCTTATCCGTGATAACAGCAGCAATATGGCAGAGAATGACTAACAAACCAGATATCAGGGATTCCGTTGGTTCATATTTCACATATTGTTCAGAGCATAAAACAGGCGGTGGCCTGTTTGGAGGGATTTTATGTAAGATACTAAGTCCGCTTGGTATGGCAGGAACTATGGTGATTTTGATTATTCTTGCAATAATATGTGTTATATTGATAACAGAAAAATCATTTATAGGTGGACTAAGGAATGGTGGACACAGGCTTGTAAAAGAAGCAAGAGAAGATTATTCTGCATATATGGAACATTCTTCAATGAGCAGGAAAGACAGCGGTATGAGTGATGAAGAATATCGTGCTATGAGAGAGAATGAAAAGCATCAGGCAAGAATAAGAAGATTAGAAAAAAAAGAGCAGATCATAGCAGCTAAAAAAGCTAAAGAAGAGGCTATGGCTAATGCACGTATGAATAATGTTGTAAGAGGAGTGACTAAAGATCTTACAATACAGGATACACAGCCAGAGACAGCTAATCAGGATATAGATATACATGAAATACAGCCTGTAGCCAATGATGATGATGTGTATATGGATGATATATATGATCCACTGATCATACCAGAAAAGCATAACAACATAAACAGAACTTCTGATATATGGGAAGTGCATAGTGACAGGCAGGATAACGATAATACAGCTTTGGATCATGGTATGTCATATGATGAAACAATAAGTACAAGAGAAGACGATTACGAAGAACAGGATACAGAATATCCGGATGAAAAAGAGAAGGAACTGACAGAATATGATCCCGAGGTATCGGAGGAATACAATGCTGATATATATGACACAGCGGATGAAGGAAATATATATAATGAAAAAAATGCATATAATGATGCAGATGCATATGATACCGAAGAGATATGCGATACAGCAGATGATATAAATCATGATGAGAATATAACATTGTATGATAATGAGGAAGTAAGCAGTGCAGTAAGAACACAACATAATAAGCAGGCTGTTTCACAAAAAACTGCCAGCAATATTATGCCAGAAGCTGCAAGGCATGTCAGGGAATATAAGTTTCCACCTGTGAGTCTGCTTAACAGAAACACAAAGTCATCATCTGCTAATCTTGAACGCGAAAACAGAAATACAGCAATCACGCTTAAGCAGACACTCCAGAATTTCGGTGTTAAGGTAGATATAACAGATATAAGCTGTGGACCTGCGGTTACAAGATATGAATTAAAACCAGAGCTTGGTGTTAAGGTGAGTAAGATAGTTTCGCTTGCAGATGATATTAAACTAAGTCTGGCAGCTGCGGACATAAGAATAGAAGCTCCTATTCCAGGTAAGTCGGCTATTGGTATTGAGGTTCCTAACAAGGAAGCCGGCAGTGTGTATTTAAGAGAACTTATTGAAAATGAAGCATTTAAGAATAACCAATCTATGATTGCATTTGCAGCTGGAAAGGATATAGCTGGCAAGACGATAGTAGCAGATATAGCTAAAATGCCTCATCTTCTTATTGCAGGAGCAACAGGTTCAGGTAAATCAGTATGTATAAATACAATCATCATGAGTATTTTATATAAAGCAAGACCAGATGAAGTTAAAATGATCATGGTGGATCCTAAGGTAGTTGAGCTTAGTACATATAACGGAATACCACATCTTCTTCTCCCTGTTGTCACAGATCCTAAGAAGGCTGCAGGCGCACTTAACTGGGCAGTCAACGAGATGACGAAACGATATAAGCTTTTTGCTGATATGGGAGTACGTAATCTTAAAGGATATAATGATGCAGTCGGAAAGATGGATGTTAAGGAAGGAGAGGCCACTGTTGAAAAACTACCTCAGATAGTTATAATTGTTGATGAACTTGCGGATCTTATGATGGTTGCACCAGGAGAAGTGGAAGATGCTATATGCAGGCTTGCACAGCTTGCAAGGGCAGCGGGCATACATATGGTTATTGCAACGCAGAGACCATCCGTTAACGTAATTACGGGACTTATCAAGGCTAATGTTCCATCAAGAATCGCATTTTCGGTATCATCAGGTGTTGATTCCAGAACTATTCTGGATATGAATGGAGCTGAAAAACTTCTTGGTAAAGGAGATATGCTGTACTTCCCATCTAACATTCCTAAGCCTATAAGAGTGCAGGGAGCCTTTGTATCGGATGAAGAAGTATCAAGAGTTGTTGATTTTCTTAAGGAAAATATGACTGAGGAAGCACAATATGATGAGAGCATAGCAGAAACTGTTGCACAAAAGACATCAGATAGTTCTGCTGTTGACAGGCAGGATGATAAAGATACCCTGTTTGAGGATGCAGGAAGGTTTGTTATAGAAAGAGAAAGAGGCTCTATAGGTATGCTGCAAAGACAGTTTAAGATAGGCTTTAACAGGGCAGGAAGAATCATGGATCAGCTTTCAGATGCAGGTGTAGTAGGACCTGAGATAGGAACAAAGCCAAGAAAAGTTCTTATGGATAAGGAAGAGTTTGAGGCCTATATAAATAGTGCAGGTTCATGAGTGCAGGGTAAATAAAGAGTAATACATGCTATAATAAGCACAAAAGAAATAAACTAAAAAGAAAACAAATACTTTGTAGGTGTCACATATGACACGGAAAGGATAAAGACATGGCAGTAAAGAGTGATATCGAAATCGCACAGGAAGCAAAATTATTAAATATTAAGGATGTAGCGGCTAAGGTAGGAGTTACAGAGGATGAACTTGAAATGTATGGTAAATATAAGGCCAAGTTATCTGATGAACTTATACACAGGGTTGAAAACAAAGAAGATGGAAAGCTTGTTCTTATAACAGCTATCAATCCAACTCCAGCAGGTGAAGGAAAGACTACTATAAGTCTTGGACTTACAGAAGCCTTATGTCAGAGAGGAGTTAATGCAATAGCTGCATTAAGAGAACCATCACTTGGACCATGTTTTGGCATAAAGGGTGGAGCAGCAGGAGGCGGATATGCACAGGCTGTTCCAATGGAGGATCTTAATCTGCATTTTACGGGTGATTTCCATGCCATAACATCAGCTAATAATCTTTTAGCAGCCATGTTAGATAATCATATCCATCAGGGTAATGCGCTTGGCATAGATACTAAGCGTATTGTCTGGAAAAGATGTATGGATATGAATGACAGAACGTTAAGAAATATCGTTATAGGACTTGGCGATAAGCCAAATGGTGTTGTAAGAGAAGATCATTTTATCATAACAGTTGCATCAGAAATCATGGCTATATTATGTCTTGCAGAAGACATGAAGGATTTAAAAGAAAGACTTTCAAAGATAATAGTTGCATATAATTATGCAGGAGAACCAGTAACAGCATCTGATCTTAAAGCAACAGGAGCTATGGCAGCCCTTTTAAAGGATGCTATAAAGCCTAATATGATACAGACACTCGAAGGTACACCAGTGCTTGTACATGGAGGACCATTTGCTAACATAGCCCATGGCTGTAACTCAGTAAGAGCAACTAAGCTTGCTATGAAGCTTGCAGATGTGGCAGTTACAGAGGCTGGTTTCGGAGCTGATCTTGGAGCTGAGAAGTTCTTTGATATAAAGTGTAGAAAAGCAGGACTTAAACCAGCGGCAACAGTTATTGTAGCAACAGTTAAGGCATTAAAATACAATGGTGGTGTTCCTAAGGCTGAACTTGGAAAAGAAAATATGGAAGCCTTAAAGAAGGGTATAGTTAACCTTGATAAGCATATCGAAAATGTGCATAAGTATGGAGTACCTGTTATTGTAACATTGAATTCATTTATTACAGATACACAGGAAGAATATGAATTCATTAAAAAACACTGTGAAGATTTAGGATGTGAGTTCGCACTCTCAAATGTATGGGCTAAAGGCGGAGAAGGCGGACAGGAGCTTGCTGATAAAGTGCTTAAGACTTTAGAAAACAAGAAGAGTGATTTTAAACCATTATATGAGGATGAACTTCCACTTGAAGATAAAATATTAAAGATTGCAAAAGAAATATATGGTGCTGATGGTGTAACATATGATGCCAAGGCTAAAAAAGAGCTTGATCATATTACACAGATGGGATTTGGCAGCTTCCCAGTATGTATGGCTAAGACACAGTATTCACTTTCTGATGATGCGGCTAAGCTTGGAAGACCAGAAGGCTTTACTATCAATATAAGAGAGGTATATGTTGATGCAGGTGCAGGCTTTGTGGTTGCGCTTACAGGAAAGGTGCTTACTATGCCAGGTTTACCTAAGGTACCAGCAGCGGAAGGTATAGACTATGATGAAAAAGAAGAAAGAATAACAGGATTATTCTAATTGGCAGATATGATGTTGAATGTTTATCGGGAGGACTAATTATGCAGCTTAAGAATATATTGGACATATGTGCGGATAATGAAATAGAAAAGTTTGAATATACATTATTAAAGGGCAGTGTTGATACAGATGTTACCGGTATTGCATCAGATTCAAGAAAAGTAACAGATGGTGGAATATTTGTATGTATTGTAGGAGCAGTGAGTGACGGACATAAGTATATAGGGCAGATTAAGGATAAGGCAGCTGTCATAGTTGTACAGAAGGGCTCTGATTATGAGGTTCCATCTGGTGATGTTACGTTAATAGAATGTGATAACACAAGACTTGCACTTGCACTTATGTCAGCTGCATTTTATGGTAATCCTGACAAGAAGCTGTTCACTATAGGTATTACTGGAACGAAGGGTAAGACAACTACAACTTATATGATCAAGAATGTTTTATGTGCATGTGGAATAAAAACAGGTCTTATAGGAACTATAGAAACTGTGATAGGTGATGAAACGATTCCTTCATGTAATACAACGCCAGAGTCTCTACAGATCCATGAAACATTCCGTAAGATGGTTGATGCAGGCTGCAAGGCTGTGGTTATGGAGGTCTCTTCACAGGGACTTAAGCTTGATAGAACAGCTGGTATTATGTTTGATATAGGTGTGTTTACTAATCTTGAACCAGACCATATAGGACCTGATGAGCATGCTTCGTTTGAAGAATATCTTGAATGTAAGGCTAAACTTTTTAAGCAATGCAGGACAGGAATAGTGAATGCTGATGATAAGCATACGAAAGATATATTAAAGAATTCTATATGTATGACAGAAAGCTATGGAGTGTCAGAGGCAGCAGACATAAGGGCTGTGGATGTTAAGCTGCTTCATGAACCGGGAAAGATTGGCCTTACATATAACTGTCAGGGACTTATCAATATGGACGTTGCATTATCACTTCCTGGAATGTTTTCAGTATATAATTCGTTATGTGCAATAGCAGTTACAAGGCATTTTAACGTGGGTAAGGATATAGTTGAAAATGTGTTAAAGGATGTAAAGGTAAAGGGAAGAATAGAACTTGTAAAAGTTTCTGATAAATTCACACTTATGATAGATTATGCACACAACGCCATGTCACTTGAAAGTATTCTTAAAACATTAAAAGAATACAATCCACACAGACTTATCTGTCTTTTTGGATGCGGTGGAAACCGTTCAAGGGAGAGAAGGTTTGAGATGGGTGAAGTATCAGGAAAATATGCAGATCTTACTGTAATAACGTCAGATAATCCAAGATTTGAGGAGCCAGAAGCTATTATGGAGGATATCAAGACAGGTATAAGTAAAACTGATGGTAAACATATTGATATAGTAGATAGAAAAGAAGCTATAAAATATGTTATTGAGCATGGAGAACCAGGAGATATTATAGTACTTGCAGGTAAGGGACATGAAGATTATCAGGAAATAAAAGGTGTTAAGTATCCAATGGATGAGAGAGTGCTTATAGCTGAAGTACTTGATGAATTAAAGGAGAAAAATGTACGCTGATATTATAATTGATATATCACATGAACAGCTTGATAAAACATTTCAGTATGCAATACCCCCTGAACTAGAAGGCATATTAGAGATAGGCAGTGTGGTAAGAGTTCCTTTTGGCAAAGGAAACAGGCAACTGACAGGTTATGTTATTTCAATGACACAGGAGCCTTCTTATGATGTTAACAGGATTAAATTCATAGAAGGTATAGCTGACAAACGTGTCAATGCAGCAACAGATATGATCAAGCTGGCTTTCTGGTTAAAGACTCATTATGGTTGTACCATGAACCAGGCATTAAAGACAGTTATTCCTGTTAAAGATAAGATAAATCAGAAGGTTAAGAGGGCAGTGTGTCTTAATATAGATGAAGATAAGGCAAGAGAGCTTCTTTTGATATATAAAAAAAAGGCAAAGGCTAAGCACAGGCTTTTAGAAGCGCTTATAGAAGAGCCTGTTATAGATAGTGAGATAGTAAGAAGTAAGCTTAATATATCTTCATCCACGGTAAAAGCTATGGAAGAGGATAAGGTTATCATCGTTAAAACAGAGGAATATTACCGAAATCCTGTTTCTGATAAAAAAGTGTTTGGCAAGGATGTAGTGCTTAACGAGGAACAAAGAGCAGCGGTACAAAGTATCATAGCTGATTATAATAACAGGATTTATAAAACTTATCTTATACATGGTGTGACTGGAAGTGGTAAGACTGAGGTATACATGGATGTTATAGAGCATGTTATAGCCAGCGGAAGACAGGTTATTATGCTTATACCCGAGATTGCACTTACTTTTCAGACTGTACAAAGATTCTATCACAGATTTGGAGACAAGGTTTCTATTATTAATTCACGTATGTCTAAGGGTGAAAGATATGATCAGTTTTTACGTGCGCTAAAAGGTGAAGTAAGTATAATGATAGGACCAAGATCAGCACTTTTTACACAGTTTCCTAATCTTGGCCTTATTGTTATAGATGAGGAACATGAAGGCGCTTACAGATCTGAACAGCTTCCAAGATATCATGCGGTTGAAACTGCCATACATATAGCAAAGGAACATAATGCATCGGTTATACTTGGTTCAGCGACTCCATCTATAGATAGCTTTTACAGGGCTAAAAACGGTGAGTTTAAGCTGCTTACATTAAAAAACAGGGCAGGAAAAAGTGAATTGCCACAGGTATATATATCGGATATGAGAAAAGAACTGAAGTCTGGTAACAGAACTATATTTTCTCTAAAGCTTCAGGAGCTTATACGTGACCGGCTCGATAAGAAAGAACAGATAATGTTGTTCCTTAATAAACGTGGAACAGCTGGATTTGTATCATGCAGAGCCTGTGGATATGTCTGTAAGTGTCCACATTGTGATGTTTCCATGACTGCACATCGTAACGGAAGGCTTGTATGTCATTACTGTGGCTATGAAACACCGCAGGTTAAGATATGTCCGGAATGTGGTTCAAGATATATATCAGGCTTTAAGGCAGGAACAGAGGCTGTTGAAGATGCAGTACATAAGATGTTTCCGGATGCAACAGTACTGCGTATGGATTTGGATACGACCAAAGGAAAAGATGGACATGAACATATATTGAATGCATTTGCAACACAGCAGGCAGACGTTCTTGTAGGAACGCAGATGATAGTCAAGGGACATGATTTTCCAAAGGTTACACTTGTTGGTATAGTTGCAGCAGATATGTCACTTTATTCAGGAGATTACAGGGCAGTTGAAAGAACATTCCAGCTTGTAACCCAGGCAGCCGGCAGGGCTGGAAGAGGTGTAAGAAGGGGCGAAGTGGTTATACAGACGTATTCACCAGATAATTATGGTATAATATGCGCAGCCAGCCAGGATTACACAGGCTTCTATGATAAAGAAATAGCATATAGAAAAATGCTTTCATATCCACCTGTAAGTAACATGATTAAAATAAATATCAGTTCAGAAGATGAGAATAAGCTTTTGAAAGCTGCAGAAAATATAAAGCAGCTGCTTGAGAAAAAGACAGCAGGGCTTTCAGATAATATAAAGCTTCTTGGCCCATCGAATGCACCTATATATAAAATAAGTGATGTATACACTAAAATAATATATTTAAGAAGTACTGATTTTAGCAGGCTTTCATATCTTATGGACTGCATAGATAAATACATACAGGATAATGATATGTTTAAAAATATAAGCATCCAGTATGATGTTAACTAGTACATCGTTTCGAAAACGATGTACCAGATATTTACAACAATTAATGATTATAAATAATGTTAAAACGGAGGAATAATAATGGCGATAAGAAATATAAGAACTCTTGGTGATGAGATACTAAGAAAAAAGGCAAAAGAAATAACAGAAATGACACCAAGAATACAGGAACTTATTGATGATATGTTTGAGACAATGTATGATGCGAATGGTGTTGGACTTGCAGCACCACAGGTTGGCATAAGAAAAAGACTGGTTGTTATTGATTGTGGCGATGACCCAATAGTACTCATTAACCCGGTAGTGCTTGAAACAAGCGGTTCACAGACAGGACAGGAAGGCTGTCTTAGTGTTCCAGGTAAATCAGGTATAGTTACAAGACCATCATATGCTAAGGTAAAGGCACTTAATGAAGATATGGAGGAGATTATTGTTGAAGGTGAAGAACTTCTTGCAAGATGTCTGCTCCATGAGATAGATCATCTTGATGGAATAATGTATGTTGATAAGGTTGAGGGAAAGCTGCTTGATACTGAAATGGAGGATGAAGAATAGTGAAGGTTATATTTATGGGGACGCCTGACTTTGCGGTCGGCACACTTAAAGCACTTGTAGAAGCAGGACATGAGGTGGCAGCAGTAGTAACACAGCCAGACAAACCAAAGGGAAGAAGCAAAGAGCTTGTGTTTTCACCTGTTAAGCAGGAGGCTGTAAAGCTTGGGATAGAAGTGCTGCAGCCAGAAAAAGCAAGAAATGAAGAGTTTATAGAAAAGCTAAGAACATATAATGCAGATATATTTGTGGTTGTTGCTTTTGGACAGCTGCTTCCAAAAAGTATAATAGATATGCCACGCTTTGGATGTGTAAATGTACATGCATCATTACTTCCAGAATATAGAGGTGCATCTCCTATACAGTGGGCAGTTATAGATGGATGTGAATATTCAGGTGTCACGACTATGAAGATGGATGAAGGACTTGATACAGGTGATATTCTTCTTGTTAAAAAAGTGAAGCTTGATAAGAAAGAAACAGGTGGAAGCCTTTTTGACAGATTAAGCATAGTTGGTGCAGAGCTGCTTATAGAAACATTGAAAGGACTTGAAGAGGGGACAATAACGCCAGTAAAACAGGATGATTCAAAAAGTTCATATGTAACGATGTTGAAGAAGTCTATGGGTGAGCTTGATTTTAGTAAGCCAGCACATGATATAGAATGTCTTATAAGAGGACTTAATCCATGGCCAAGTGCGTATACACATTACAATGGTAAAATGTTAAAAATATGGGATGCACCTGCAACTGTATGCTATGTAGATAAAAAAAGACTTATAGTTAAATGCGGAGTTGATTATTTAAGTCTCAATGAAGTACAGCTTGAAGGCAAGAAAAGGATGAAAACAGATGCATTTTTACTTGGCTGCAGGGTTGAAGCAGGAACGGTTTTTGGTGCAGATTAGTATAGGATGTTTAATACTACTATGAAAGGGCATATTTTATATGGAAGTTAACTTAAGGGCAGTAGTGCTTGATATACTTACGGAGATAGAGAAAGAAGGAGAATTTTCCCACATAACTATTAATAATGCTCTCTCAAAGTATCAGTATCTGGACAGAGCACAAAGAGCATTTATAAACAGACTTGCCTTAGGTACTATTGAATGCAGGATAGAGCTTGACTACATAATTAATCAGTTTTCTAAAACACCTGTTAATAAAATGAAACCAGTAATAAGGCGTATTATGAGAATGGCAGTATACCAGCTTGTATATATGGAGAATATACCGGCTTCAGCAGCCTGTAATGAGGCGGTAAAACTTGCAGCTAAAAGAGGCTTTACAGGACTTAAGGGCTTTGTTAACGGAGTGCTGAGAAATATATCACGTAACAAAGAAAATATTGTATATCCAGATATGGTACAGGAACCACAAAAATATCTGTCGGTGAAATATTCAATGCCTGAATGGATAATAAATATGTGGATGGAATACATGTCTTATGAAGATGTTAAGAGTATTCTTACCGGTATGAAAAAAGATAAAAAGACATATATCAGATGTAATACATTAAAGGGTGGCGTTAAACACATAAAGGATGTGTTAGAGAAAGAGGGAGTTACAGTTAATGCTGTCCCTGACATACCATATGCATATGAAATATCAGGATATGATCATCTGACGGCACTTGAAAGCTTTAATGAAGGATTGTATCAGATACAGGATATAAGTTCAATGGCAGCAGGAGAGTATGTTTTGCCCTCAATAGACAGCCTCATAGTAGATGTGTGTGCTGCACCTGGTGGAAAGTCGGTAAATGCAGCACTGAAGGCAGTGGAATCTGCATATGCGAATATAAAAGATATTCCTGATGATGGTGTTGAAGAAAATATCATTAAAAGCATAACAGGAAGAGTTATATCAAGAGATGTATCCGATTATAAAGTATCATTAATAGATGATAATATAGAAAGACTTGGAATATCTAATATAGATGTCCAGGTATATAATGCATTAGATAAGGATGATAGTCTTGTTGGAAAAGCTGATATAGTAATAGCCGACCTTCCTTGTTCAGGACTTGGAATCATGGGACGTAAGCCTGATATAAGATATAATATAAGTCCTGAAAAAATATCTGATATAATCAGGCTTCAAAGAGATATACTAGAGGTTGTAAGCATGTATGTAAAGCCAGGTGGTACACTTGTGTATAGTACATGTACTATTAACCGGTCAGAAAATGAGGATAATGCAGACTGGATATGCACAAGCCTTGGTTTTACCAGGGATGGAGAGTATGTTCAGATGCTGCCATCACCTGATAAGGATAATGATGGCTTTTTTGTTGCAAGGCTCATAAAAAACAGGTAATGCACACAGAAATGAGGTATATATGGAAAAAATTGATATAAAGTCTCTTAACTATGATGAACTGGCAGATTATATTGTCAGCATTGGTGAAAAAAAGTTCAGGGCGGCACAGTTATATTCATGGATGCATGAAAAACTTGCCTGTAGTTATGATGAGATGACTAATATATCAGATAAGTTAAAGAAAGTTCTAAAAGAAAATACTTTGTATACATGTCTTGAACCAGTAAGGGTACAGGAGTCCCAAATAGATGGTACAAAGAAATACCTTTTCAGATTATATGATGGTAATCTTATAGAAAGTGTATTTATGAGGTATCATCATGGCAATTCAGTATGTATATCTTCACAGGTAGGATGTAAAATGGGATGCAGATTCTGTGCATCAACACTTAATGGATGTGTAAGAAATCTTGAACCATCAGAGATGCTTGATCAGATATACAGAATACAGAGTCTTACAGGTGAACGTGTAAGTAATATAGTTATTATGGGTTCTGGTGAGCCTATGGACAACTATGATAATGTTGTAAAGTTCCTTGGACTTATAAACAGTGATAAAGGACTTAATATAAGTCAGAGAAATATCACTGTTTCAACATGTGGATTAGTGCCAAGGATAAAACAGTTAGCAGAACTTAAACTGCAGATAACACTGGCTATATCGCTTCATGCACCAAACGACGAACTAAGAAAAACGATGATGCCTATAGCTTATACATATAGTATAGAACAGATTATGGATGCATGCAGATACTATCTTTCACAGACAGCAAGGAGAATATCCTTTGAGTATAGCCTTGTTAAAGGAGTGAATGATTCGCCTGAGTGTGCAAGGCAGCTTATAAAGCTTGTTCATGGTATGAACTGTCATATTAATCTTATTCCGGTTAATCCTATTAAGGAAAGAGATTATGAGCAGTCTGAAAAGAATTCAATACATAATTTTAAAGAAATACTAGAAAAGGCAGGGGTGAATGTCACTATAAGACGTGAAATGGGACGAGATATAGATGGTGCCTGCGGGCAGCTAAGACAGAATCATATAGAAGGAATGTTATAGACATATTTTAAATAATTATAAAAGCGGTTGAAATATATCGCTTTTTTTGGATGTTTATGATAAAATGCTACTGTTCGGGGTCGTGATTTACAGATTGTGTATAAAAGGCTGCTGAACTATATGGGAGATTTTTTCCTGTAATGTTAAAAGTATATAGGCATATACTTATTGAAAAGAGAATGGAGAGAGAGATGAACGCATTTGCAAAGACGGATGTTGGAATTGAAAGAGCCGTCAATCAGGATTATGTCTATACAAAGCTTGATAATATAGGGTGTCTGCCAAACATTTTTGTTGTTGCTGATGGCATGGGTGGTCACAAGGCTGGAGATATGGCATCAAAATATACAGTAGATACACTTATTGAGTTATTAAAGCAATCAGCAGGTATGGATCCGCTTGATGCGGTTGATGATAATATTAAGCTTGTTAATACGCTGCTTTTAAAGAAAGCAGGAGAGTCAGAAGAGTATGAAGGAATGGGAACAACCCTTGTAGTTGCCAGTATTTTTGGAAGCACTTTAAGAGTTGCTAACGTAGGTGACAGCAGACTTTATGTTATAGGAGAAGATATAACACAGATAACAAGGGATCATTCGCTTGTTGAAGAGATGGTACAGCTTGGCCAGATAGACAGAAAAGCAGCAAGAACACATGAGAAAAAGAACTACATAACCAGGGCAATCGGTGGATGTGAGACTGTGGAGGCAGAAATGTTTTCAGTGGATCTTAACGATAATGATATTATTCTTATGTGCTCAGATGGGCTTACTAATATGCTTGAAGATTCAGAGATATTTCACATTGTCAAAGAAAGCGCTGATATTAAAACAGCAGCTGACAGCCTTGTTAAAAAGGCTAATTATAATGGTGGCAAAGATAATATATCAGTAGTATTGATTGAACCATAAGTTGGAAAGGTAAAGAATCATGTTAAGAGAAGGAATGTTTTTAGCCGACAGATATGAAATAATTGAACAGATAGGTACGGGTGGAATGGCTGATGTTTATAAAGCCAAGTGTCATAAGCTTAACAGATATGTTGCTATTAAGGTTATGAAATCTGAATTCAGCCAGGATAAGACATTTGTCAGCAAGTTCTGGGCAGAGGCACAGTCAGCTGCAGGACTTGTCAATCCTAATGTTGTCAATGTATATGATGTTGGCGTTGAGAATGGAATATATTATATTGTTATGGAACTTGTAGAGGGCATAACTCTTAAGAAATATATAGAGAAGAGAGGCAGGCTTCCATATAAAGAAGCTGTCAGCATAGCAATACAGGTTGCTAATGGTATGGATGCAGCACATAAGCACAATATTGTCCACAGAGATATTAAGCCACAGAATATTATTATCTCAAAAGAGGGCAAAGTAAAGGTTACAGATTTTGGAATAGCTAAGGTTGCATCATCAGCTACTATTAACACATCAGCATCTATGGGTTCAGTGCATTATATTTCGCCTGAGCAGGCAAGAGGTGGATATTCAGATGAGAGAAGTGATATATATTCACTTGGTATAACTCTTTTTGAAATGCTCACAGGAACAGTGCCTTTTGATGGTGATTCAGCAGTATCAGTAGCTGTCCAGCATATACAGGATAGTATACCACTGCCTTCACAGCTTGTAGAAGGTGTACCTGTAAGTGTAGATAAGATTGTGCTTAAGTGTACGCAGAAAAAGACAGATAGAAGATATCAGTCAGCAGCAGAACTGATAGTTGACCTTAAAAAGTCACTTGTTATGCCAGATGAAGATTTTGTCAGAATGGGTTCTGCATATGATAGTGTATTAAAGAAGGATGAAGAAGAATATAATCCAGATGGTGATGAACTTCTTACAGAAAGTGCAGGACATGATTTGGATGATGATAACGATGATACAGATGATGAGCTTCTTGAGAATGATTCAGATAAGGATGAAGATATAGATGATGAGAGAAATGATAAGCTTGAGCTTGTCATGAAATGCATAGGTATCGGTATTGCAGTTATTATACTTATGATAACTATATTTGTAGTTATCAAGCTTGTAGGAAATGGCAAAAATACAGCAAAAAATAATAAAACCTCAGTAGAAGCAACAACTGTTAATACAGCTAATAACAATTCATCAGACATGGTAGAGGTTCCAGCAGTTGTTGGTATGACAAAGGAGGATGCTATCAAGGCACTTAACAAGCTTGGGCTTGGATATAAGGCTGTTACACAAAGTTCTGATACGGTTGCAGAGGATTGTGTTATAAGCCAGGGCAATGTAGGCGGTTCAAAGGTAGAAAAGAATTCACAGATAGTACTTACTATAAGTACAGGTAAAGAAAACAAAGAAGTGACAGTGCCTAACGTAAAGGGAAAGTCAGAGCAGGAAGCTAAGGAAGCTATTGAAGCAGCTAATCTTGTGGCTTCTGTAGATTATCAGTATAGTGATTCAGTTGAAGCTGGTAATGTTATAAAATATAGTCCTTCAGGTTCAGTAGCAGAAGGTTCTACAGTAACTATACATGTAAGCCGTGGTAAGAAGGTAACTAATGTATCAGTTCCTAATGTACTTGGAATGTCAGAAAGTCTTGCAAGCCAGACACTTGATTCTGCTAATCTAAAGGTTACAGTCAAGTATGAAACATCATCTAAGGCAGAATATGGAACAGTTACATCACAGACACCTTATTCAGCAGGCGATTCTGTACCATCAGGAACAACTATTACTATATATGTAAGCCATTATCAGCAGACAGCACAGCAGACAACAACAGCTGCTAATAACAAAAACAATAATGGCAATTCAAACAATAGTTCTAATTAATGGAAACGGCATAATATGCAGGGAAAGATAATCAAGGGAATAGCAGGCTTTTACTATGTGCATGTAGAAGCCTGCGGTATATATGAATGTAAAGCAAAAGGAATATTCAGAAACAAAAAGATAAAACCTTTAGTAGGTGATAATGTTTTAATAGACGTTATTGATGAGGATAATAAAAAGGGAAATATAAGTGATATTCTTGAAAGAAAAAACGAACTTATAAGACCAGCTTCGGCTAATATAGATCAGGCTATGGTCATATTTGCTGTAAAATCTCCAGAACCTAACTATAATCTTTTAGACAGATTCATACTTATGATGGATTATCAGGATGTTCCTACTGTTGTTGTATTTAACAAGACAGATCTTGTTGAAGAAAAGGATATAGAAGAGTTAAGAAAAATATATGAAAAATGTGGCTGTAAGGTTATATTTATAAGTGCCTACGATAACACGGGCATAGATATTCTGATAGATACTCTTAAAGATAAGACAACTATACTGGCAGGTCCGTCAGGAGTTGGTAAATCTTCTCTTACTAACATTATTCTTCCAGACAGGAAGGAAGAAGGAGAGATAAGTAAGACAGGAGATGTCAGCAGAATAGGACGAGGGCGTCATACAACGAGGCACTCTGAAATATTTAACGTAACAGGAAGCACATATATATGTGATACTCCTGGGTTTACATCACTTAACCTTCCGGAGCTTGAAAAGGAACAGGTGAGGTTTTATTTCAACGAGTTTGATGAATATGAAGGCACTTGCCGTTTTAATGGCTGTGTGCATATAAACGAGCCGGATTGTGCTGTGAAAATGGCAGTTGAAAAGGGTGTTATAAGCCGCCGCCGATATACAAGCTATGTAGAGCTATATGAAGAGATTAAGAATCAGAAGAAGTATTAGTGAGGAAATATATTATGATGTTATTATCGCCATCGTTACTGGCAGCAGATTTCAAGAATCTTGAAAAGGATATAAAAACTGTGGATAAAGCAGGAGCTGATTATATTCATCTTGATGTTATGGATGGAAGTTTTGTTCCAAGCTTTTCATTCGGAAATCCAGTCATTAAATCAATAAGAGAATGTACAGATAAGGTGTTTGATGTACATCTTATGATTGATGAGCCTATAAGATATATAGAGGAGTTCGTGAAGTGTGGAGCTGATATAATTACAGTTCATGTTGAAGCGTGTCAGGATGTAGCAGCAACGCTTAAAAAGATTAAGGAATATAATGTAAAACCAGCTATTACACTTAATCCAGAAACACCTGTAAAGGCTATAGAGCCTTATCTTTCAATGGTTGATATGGTGCTTGTTATGAGTGTACATCCTGGTTTTGGAGGTCAGAAGTTCATCCCAGAGTCTATACAGAAGGTAAAGGAAGTAAAGAGGCTTCTTATAGATAAGGGGCTTGACAATGTTGATATAGAAATCGATGGCGGTATCAATGCAGAGAATCTTGCATCAGTACTTGAGGCTGGTGTTAATGTTGTTGTTGCCGGTTCAGCGGTTTTTAAGAATGATGCATCAGAGAATGTAAAAAAGTTTAAGGAAATTATGTCGTTATATTAAGCAGGTATCCCAGATGGATGAGTTGTTCTGACAGATGTAATAGCATTTACATATGTTATATAACTTTTCTGTCTGGGATTTGATTAATGTAATGATGTGATACAGGAAAGGATACTGAAGCTATGTTAGAAGAATTAAAACAAAAAGTGTATGAAGCGAATATGCAGCTTCCAAAGTACGGACTTGTTACTTTTACATGGGGAAATGTAAGTCAGATAGACAGAACTACTGGGTATTTTGCCATAAAACCAAGTGGAGTTGATTATGAACTGTTAACTCCTGATGATATGGTTATTATGGATCTTGAAGGAAACAGGATAGAGGGGAGATATAATCCGTCTTCAGATACCCAGACACATATAGAACTATATAAAGCGTTCGATAAGATAGGTGGAATAGTGCATACACATTCATCGTATGCTACAAGCTGGGCACAGGCAGGCAGAAGCATACCTTGTTATGGAACTACACATGCGGATTATATATATGGTGAGGTTCCATGCCTTAGATGTCTTACTAAGGAGGAAATAGATGAGGCATATGAAAAAAATACTGGAAAGCTTATAGTTGATGAGTTTAAAAGGATGGGGAAAGATGTTTCTGCTGTTCCAGCTGTACTATGCAAGAATCATGGACCTTTTACGTGGGGAAAGGATGCAAAAGAGGCTGTTCATAATGCGGTTGTGCTTGAAGAGTGTGCAAAGATGGCATATAGGACAGAAAGCATAAACCCACAGGTAAAACAAGCACCACAGGAGCTTATGGATAAACATTATTTAAGAAAACATGGAAAAAATGCATATTACGGACAGAAAAATGTCAAGTAAAATTAAACTTTCATGGAAAACAGTGGAATTAAAGGCAGTGAAAATAATCCTTCAGGGGTTTTAAAAATACATTTTTTATGATATAGTAATCAGATGATGTAAAGTCCAAAAATCAAAAAGCCGTTTATGTTTGTAAAAGCTAAGAAGCCATGGAAGCCATGGAAGTTATGGAAGCTATGGCTATCATGATTGGGCTGCAGTAAATATAGCGGATTGTTTAAATGAAATAAAGAGAAAGGTGAAAGTCCTGAAACAGAGGATTTTCAAAGAGGTATATACATTATGAAACTCGGTATCGTAGGTCTACCAAATGTAGGTAAAAGTACATTATTTAATTCACTTACAAAGGCAGGAGCGGAGTCAGCAAACTATCCATTCTGTACAATTGATCCTAATGTTGGTATTGTTACAGTGCCAGATGAGAGACTTGATAAGCTTGCAGCACTTTATAATTCTGCAAAGATAACACCAGCGGTTATAGAGTTTGTTGATATAGCGGGGCTTGTAAAGGGAGCAAGTAAGGGAGAAGGTCTTGGTAACCAGTTCCTTGCTAATATACGAGAAGTAGATGCGATCGTTCACGTAGTAAGATGTTTTGAGAATTCTAACATCGTACATGTAGATGGTTCTATTGATCCTGTACGTGATATTGAAACAATCAATCTTGAACTTATATTCTCAGATATGGAAGTGCTTGAGAGAAGATTGGCAAAGCAGAAGAGAGCTTCTTATAATAACAAGGATATAGCTAAGGAATGTGAACTTATAGAAAGACTTCTTGCATTTCTTGAGGCAGGTAATCTTGCCAAGAACTTTGAATGTGAGGATGAGGATGAAGAAGCATTCATGAAGGAATATAATCTGCTTACAGCTAAGCCAGTTATATTTGCTGCTAATGTGTCAGAAGATGATCTTGCTAATGATGGCGCTGGTAATGAATATGTAGCACAGGTAAGAGAATATGCAAAGAAGGATAACTGTGAAGTATTCGTTATATGTGCACAGATAGAAGAAGAAATATCTGAACTTGATGATGAAGAGAAGAAGATGTTCCTTGATGATCTTGGAATAAGCTCATCAGGACTTGATAAGCTTATAGCAGCAAGTTACAGGATACTTGGACTTATCAGCTACTTAACAGCTGGTGAAACAGAGACAAGAGCATGGACTATAACAAAAGGAACTAAGGCTCCTGGTGCGGCAGGAAAGATTCATAGTGACTTTGAAAGAGGCTTTATCAAGGCAGAAGTTGTTAATTATCAGGATCTTTTAGATTGTGGTACTTATGCAAAGGCAAAAGAAAAAGGTCTTGTGCGTATGGAAGGTAAAGAATATGTAGTTAAGGATGGAGATGTAATTCTTTTCCGTTTTAACGTATAAAATAAAATGTGATAAATGCTTATTAAAGGACCAGACAGCTGTCATAAGACAGATTGTCTGGTCCTTTTGTACTATATTTTTTAAAAAGTCCGCAAGTGGTTGATATTAATCTGCCTGATGTTGATGGAAAATTTTAGAAAATGCCAAAAAACTATAGGAAAATGCTTGTGTTTTTTATTAAAAAAGTATAAAATTGACTCTAAAGTGGAGCAAAGTGGTAGTGAGTGGAAGAAAGTGGTAGAAAGGAGGAACGATTGCTATGTTTATGGGCGAATATAGCCATACTATAGATGCCAAGGGCAGAATAATCGTTCCAGTGAAGTTCCGCGAAAGTCTTGGTGATAACTTTGTTGTTACCAAAGGACTTGATAACTGCCTTTTTGTATATACCAAAGAAGACTGGCAGAAGTTTGAAGAGAAGTTAAGGACACTTCCTCTTACGAATAAAGATGCCAGAAAGTTTACAAGATTCTTTCTTGCGGGAGCAGCAGAAATGGAGGTTGACAAGCAGGGGAGAATACTTATTCCATCTGTATTACGTGAGTTTGCAGCACTTGAGAAGGATGTTGTATTCGTAGGGGTTGGAAGCCGTATAGAGATATGGAACAGAGCAGGATGGGATGAAAGCATAAGCGGTTATGATGATGATATGGATGAAGTCGCAGAAAATATGGACAGTCTGGGATTTACTATATAAGAACGAATCAGCTTTTAAACAGAAACACTAAAGACTGATCTTTAAAGTATAAACAGGGAGAGAGTGGTATGGAATTCAAGCACAAGTCAGTATTATTATACGAGACGGTTGATCAACTTAATATCAAGCCTGATGGTATATATGTAGATGGCACGCTTGGAGGTGGAGGCCATTCATATGAGATTGCAAGCAGGCTTTCTGACAAAGGAAGACTTATAGGTATTGATCAGGATGAGGATGCTATAAAGGCAGCTAGTGAAAGATTGAAACCTTTTATGGACAGAGTCACTATTGTAAGGAACAATTATTGCAACATGGATAAAGTGTTAGACGAACTTTCCATTGATAAAGTAGATGGCATAATGTTAGACTTAGGAGTTTCTTCATATCAGCTTGATACAGCTGAGAGAGGATTTACATACAATGTAGATGCCAAGCTTGATATGCGAATGGATCAGAGACAGGAAGTTACAGCAAGAGATATAGTTAATGATTATAGTGAATATGATCTTTACAGAATCATAAGAGACTATGGAGAGGACAGATTTGCAAAAAATATTGCAAAACATATAGTTGCTGCCAGACAAAAAAAGCCTATAGAGACAACATTTGAGCTAAATGAAATAATAAAGGCAGCCATACCTATGAAGGTAAGGGCAACAGGTGGACATCCATCAAAAAGAACATATCAGGCTATAAGAATAGAGTTGAACAGAGAACTTGAGGTTCTTGAGAATTCGATAGATATGATGATAGACAGGCTTAATAAAGGTGGACGCCTGTGTATAATAACTTTTCATTCACTTGAAGACAGAATAGTGAAGGTCAGATACAAGAATAATGAGAATCCTTGTACTTGTCCTCCAAGTTTTCCAACATGTGTTTGTGGCAAAAAGTCTAAAGGAAAAGTTATAACAAGAAAACCTATTATTCCATCTGAAGAGGAATTAGAGGAGAACAGCAGATCAAAAAGCTCTAAGCTTAGAGTGTTTGAAAGAGCATAAGGGGAGGTAAGAGTGAAGATGAGTAATTCAAAGAACCGTGTAAGCGTTTCTGGTAAGATATATGGTAAGGCATATGAATATGGAAGTGCAGCAAGACAGCTTAATATGAATGCACAGCCTCTTAGACGTAACGAAGAATCGGAAGAGTCAAGAGAACAAAGACGCGCAAAACAGAAACAGATCAGACACAACAATAAGATTAATCTTATGTATACAGTTGTTGTTGCAACAGTTGCATCAGTTGTATTTTTTATATGCTATCAGTATCTTAATGTCCAGGCAGCAGCTAAGGTTAATTCAGATAAGATAATAGAGTTAAAAAGTACTTTGAATTCACTTAAAGACAACAATGATGCTCTTGAAGCTGATATCAATGCAAGTATAGATTATGATGCCATATATGATACAGCTGTCAATGATCTTGGAATGATATATCCAGGTAAAGGACAGGTTATTACATATGACTCAAAGGAAAGTGAATATGTAAAACAGTTCAAGGATGTTCCAGAAGCTGGTAAATAACTGATTTACAGTTATATAGTGATGATGAATATAAATATCAGAATATTAAGAGGTACTTATGGCAGATAGTGAACAGTTAAGAAGAAATAAGTACAGAAGAAAAAGAGTGATGTTAAAAAGAGTCCATGTCAGGGGCAAGGTTGCACTTGGCATGGTTGTTGTTATATTGATAGTTCTTGGTGGACATGTGTTTAAGATAAACTATACACATGGTGATGTGTATGCAAAAGCGGTATTAGACCATCAGACATATACTTCAACTGAGCTTGCATATAAAAGAGGACAGATACTTACAAGCGATGGTACTGTGCTTGCGTATAGCGAAAAGGTTTATAATCTTATATTAGATGTTAAACAGCTGCTATCAGATGAAGAATATAAAGAACCGACACTTAGTGCACTTACAAGATGCTTTTCGCTTGACAGAAGTGAGCTTGAAACTATAGTTGCAGCCAATCCTAACAGCCGTTATCAGAAGCTTTTAAGAAATCTTACCATGGATGATATAGAAGAGTTTAAGAATCTTATGAATGATAAGACAGAAGGAAAAAACATTAAGGGTGTATGGTTTGAGGACAGCTATTTAAGAAAATATCCATTAGGCACATTTGCAAGTGATACGATAGGCTTTGCAAGTGCCAGCAATGGTGGTGAACTTGGAATAGAAAGCCAGTATGATGATGAATTGACAGGAACTAATGGAACAACATACAGCTATGTTGATGATGGACTAGAGGTTACAGAAACACAGAAGGCTGCTGTAGATGGAAATAACATCGTAACAACGATAGATTATAATGTTCAGTCTATTATAGAAAAATGTATTAAAGAATATAACGCTGAAAAACCATCAAAGAATACAGCAGTAGTAGTTGCAGATCCATCTAACGGGGATATTCTTGGAATGGCAAGTTATCCAACTTTTGACCTTAACAGTCCAAGAGACTTAAGTGGTGTGTATACTCAGGAACAGATAGATAAGATGTCGGATGATGATTATAAGAATGCATTATATTCATTATGGACGAACTATTGTGTGTCGGAAAGTTACGAACCAGGTTCAACCTTTAAGCCGGTTACAGTGGCATCGGCTTTAGAAGAAGGCGTTGTAAAGGATGGAGATACTTATACATGTAATGGATATGAAATGATAGGACCTGACAGGCTTAAGTGCCATGTGTATTCATCAGGTGGACATGGAACGATTACAGTAGAGCAGGCTGTTATGAATTCATGTAATCCATATATGATCCATCTTGCCTTAGAACTTGGCAACGAAAAGTTTGCAGCATATCAGTCACTTTTTGGCTTCGGTAAAACAACATGTATAGATCTTCCTGGTGAAACAATGGGTATTGTATATGGAAATAAGATGACAACTATAGATGCTGCATGTAACTCATTTGGGCAGACTATTAATGTTAATATGATGCAGATGATGTCAGCCTATTGTTCTATTATAAATGGTGGAATGTTATATCAGCCACATATAGTTAAAAGAATAGAATCAGCTAACGGCGAGGTTGTAAAAGAAAACAAAGCTACGCTTGTGAGACAGACAGTTACTATGTCAACATCAAAGCTGTTAAGAAGATATCTTAAGAGCACAGTTGAAACAGGAACAGCTAAGAAGGTAGCTGTTACGGGGTATTCAGTGGCTGGAAAGACAGGAACAGCGCAGAAATCACCAAGAAGTGAGAATAAGTGGCTTATATCATTTATAGGACATGCGCCAGCTGATAATCCAAAGTTTGCTATATATGTAATAATTGATGAACCAGATGGAACGACAGGAACATCCGGAAGCTCAGCAGATGTTCTTACACTTTCACATGATATATTAGAAAAGCTTCTTCCTTATATGAGTGTTTACAAGGATTCATTAGAACCAGAAACAGATACAGGCACTGCGGAAGATGAATATACAGTGGATGGTGTACCAGAGGGTTCTATACAGAACACATCAACTGAAAACTTACAGAACATGCCATCAATTAACTAGTAATAATAAGTATAAGAATAACCCTGAGTGAACTTACATATGTATAAAGTGAGTTTACACAGGGTTATTGTATTATATGAAATCAAGAATAGAGTTAAATGAAGATGAAAGATATTCTTTGTATGTAAGAACGAGGCACAGAAAAAAGCTGCTGACCATAATAATAAGTCTTATTATAATCATGTCACTTCTTACAGTCCGTATAGGATGTATTATGACGGTTGAGGCTGGCTATTATAGCAGAAAGGCAACAGAATTGCACGAAAGAGAGCGTGCGATAAAGGCAATGAGAGGCCGTATACTTGATGTTAATGGAACAGTGCTTGCAGATAACAGGACAGTGTGTACTGTGTCAGTTATACATAACCAGATAAAAGAACCACAAAAGGTTATTGAGATGTTGTGCAGTGAGTTGTCAGAAGAAGAGGAGATGATAACTAAAAAGGTAAATAAAATATCATCAATAGAGATTATCAGGACAAATGTTGATAAAGAAACAGGAGACAGGATAAGGGAGTATGATTATGCAGGGGTGAAGGTTGATGAGGATTATAAAAGATATTATCCATATGACACTCTGGCATCTAAGGTTATAGGGTTTACAGGAAGAGATAATCAGGGGATTGTTGGTCTTGAAGCAAAGTATGATGCCTGCCTGTCAGGAGATGGTGGAAAGATACTGACACTTACAGATGCGTGGGGAAGTGAGCTTGAAGGTAAAAAAGAAGGAAGGCTTGAACCCAAGGCAGGGTGTGACCTGTATACAAGCATAGATATAAATATCCAGATGTATGCACAGCAGCTTGCAGAAAAGACACTTGTTAAAAAGGGGGCAAAAAGGGTATCGATAATAGTCATGAATCCACGTAATGGTGAGTTATATGCAATGGTAAATGCTCCGGAGTATAACCTGAATGATCCATATACATTGAATTATGATGATGAAGACACAACTGGAAATAAGATGGATAAACTAAATAATATGTGGAGAAATTTCTGTATAAATGATACATATGAACCTGGCTCGGTTTTTAAGATGGTAACAGCAACAGCTGCGCTTGAACTTGGTGTTGTGAGCCTGTCAGATATGTATACATGTGGTGGTTCAACAACAGTTGCTGATAGAAGAATAAGATGTCATAAAACAACAGGACATGGAACGCAGACCTTTACCCAGACAGTAATGAATTCGTGTAATCCGGCATTCATAGAATGGGGGAGGCGTGTCGGTGTAGATAATTTCTATACATATATTGATAAGCTTGGATTAACCTCAAAGACAGGAATTGATATAGCAGGTGAAGCAGGTACTATCATACATAAGAAGGAAAACGTAGGAGAGGTGGAGCTGGCAACCATGTCGTTTGGACAGTCGTTTCAGATAACTCCAATGCAGATGCTAAGGGCAGCTGCAGCAATTGTAAATGGTGGTAATCTGGTAACACCACATTTTGCAATCAGAACATGTGCTGCGGATAAAACAACATACAGCGAGTTTTCATATTCGACTACACAGGAAGCTGTAAGTAAGGAAACAAGTGATACGATGAAGGATATATTAAGACAGGTTGTTGAAGAAGGTGGTGGAAAAAAAGCATATATTGAAGGCTTTTCAATAGGAGGAAAAACAGCTACTTCACAGAAGCTTCCAAGAGGTTCAGGAAAATATATAGCCTCTTTTATAGGTTTTTCAGATGTGACGGATCCTTCTGTTATAGCTATGTGTCTTATAGATGAGCCTCAGGGCGTATACTATGGAGGAACAATAGCAGCTCCTGTCATAAGAGAGCTATATGACAATATATTGCCGTATATGGATTAAATGAATACTTTACATATGTAAATGCTTAGAGTAAAATAAAATAAGCTTTTTTAATGAATAGTTAGTCTGCATTATGTGCAGGCAGATAGGATGAGTGATTATGGATTTAAAAGACAAAAAAGTAATGGTTGTAGGTACTGGAATAAGTGGAACAGGTGCCATAGATCTCCTTAATAAAGTAGGAGCAGACTGTATCATATATGATGGCAATGAAAAGCTTTCAACAGAAGATGTAGTAAAAAAGCTTGGTGGTAATAAAGCACAGATTATTATAGGACAGCTTCCAGAAGGTATAACTGATAAGGTGGAACTTCTTGTTATAAGTCCAGGCGTTCCTATAGACAGTCCGATAGTCGAACTGTTTGAAAAGGCTGGTGTTCCTATATGGGGAGAGATAGAACTTGCATATAATTATGACAAAGGAAAAATAGCAGCCATAACAGGTACTAATGGAAAAACAACAACAACAGCTCTTGTTGGACAGATAATAAAGGCATACAATGAAAAGACATTTGTAGTAGGCAATATAGGTAATTCATATACAGGTGAGGTTCTTAAGACAACAGAGGATTCATATACAGTAGCTGAGATAAGCAGCTTCCAGCTTGAAACTGTACATGAATTCCATCCGGTTGTAAGTGCTATCTTAAATATAACACCAGATCATCTTAACAGACATCACACTATGGAATGTTATGCACATACAAAGGAAAGAATAGCAAAGAACCAGAATAAGAGTGATGTATGTGTTCTTAATATGGAAGATGAAGAATTATACAGATTCGGTAAAGAATGCAGCGCATCAGTTGTATGGTTTTCAAGCAGGAGAAAACCATGCAAAGGTGCTTATCTTGATGGGAATAACATAAGATATACAGATGGTGTAACTGATAAGATAATGCTAAATGTCCATGATATGAATCTTCTTGGAACACATAATTATGAAAATGTGTGTGCAGCTATAGCTATGACAAAGGCTGTGGGGATTCCGGATGATATTATAATAGAACAGATAAAGAACTTTAAGGCTGTAGAACACAGAATAGAATATGTTGCTACCAAAAATGGTGTATGGTATTACAACGATTCAAAGGGAACTAATCCGGAAGCTTCTGTTAAGGCTATAGAGGCTATGGTAAGACCTACGATTCTTATTGGCGGAGGTTATGATAAAGGCTCAGAGTTTGATATGTATGTAAAAGCCTTTGGTGATAAAGTCAAAATGCTTGTGTTACTTGGACAGACAGCACATAAGATAGCAGAAACATGTGATAAATACGGCTTTAGCAACTATGTGTTTGCAGATTCACTAAAAGAGGTTGTTTCAATATGTGCAAAGAATGCCAAGGATGGTGATGCTGTA
>OGMV01000185.1_pt1 | contig 39589 bp, 34 predicted proteins | sample 1573341 | NCBI WGS metagenome assembly OGMV01 (sample SAMEA2581994, study PRJEB24529) | metagenome | biome: Human gut stool | place: China | collected 2011 | reverse complement strand
GTGGTGTCGAGCATGAAGCTCTCGTCCCAGGAGATGAAGGCGTCGCGCAGGAGCGAGGCGATGTCGTAGCTGAGCGGACCGTAGAGCGCGTCCTGGAAGTCGAGGATGCCGGGCATCGGATCGGAGACCATCAGGTTGCGCGGCATGAAGTCGCGGTGCACGAAGACGAGGGCCTCGCGGCAGTTGGTGTCGAGAATGGCCTCGGTGGTCATCCTCCACCACTTCTGCTGCTCCTCGGTCCACTCGACGCCGCGGTGGCGGCCCACGTACCAGGTCGGGAAGAGCTCGAGCTCGCGCTGCAGGACCTCGCGGCTGTAGGCGGGAAGCACGTTCGGGCGGGAGATCTTCTGCCACGCGACGAGCGCCGTGGTGGCACGGTCCATAAGTTCGCGGGCGTTGTCCTCGTTGAGGACGTCAAGATAGGTCTCCCTGCCGAGGTCGGAGAGCAGCATGAAGCGATGGTCCGTGTCGGCTTCGAAGATTTCGGGGGCGTTGAGGCCCGCCTCGTTCCTCAGCAGGCCGTCGACCTTGATGAAGGAAGCGAAGCTCTCGAGCGTCTCGCCCTCGGCATTCATGGCGATGAAGCTGCGGCCGTCGGCGGCGGCAATGCGGTGATAGGACCTGAAGCCAGCGTCCGCGCCTGCACGGCTTACCGTCGTCAGATCGAGCTGATATTTCGGGGAAATGCTCTGGAGCCACTGCCCGAAGGCGGAGGCGGCCGCGCTGTTCGTCATGTTTTCGTCGTCCTCTAGTGCCGAAGGATCTGAAGCCCGCAGGGATTTTATGGACTGCGCGGCGCCCCTCGGGAATGACGGGGCTTTATAATCCTTCAATTGTCTTGACGTCATTTTATAGGCCTGCCCACAGGCTGTCACTCTCACCGTTTTTTCATGTCATTCCCGCGTCCCCGACAGACCGCGATCAGCGTAAGCATCGCGCTGGCCGCCATGGCCTACACCTCCATTGCGCCGGCCGCTCAGACAGGCAGCGTGGTGTCCCTCGAATCCGTGACGACGCTCGATCCGTCCCGCGCAACGCCCGACTCGGACGCCGCGAGCTTCGTGTCCGCCGACCGCATCGAAGGCAACCCCGAAGACCAGCTCCACCTTTACGGCAACGCGGAGATCCGCCGCGCCGGCACCGTCCTCAAGGGCGACCGAATCACCTACACGCAGGAAACCGACGAAGTCGAGGCCGTTGGCAACGCGCGCATCTCGCGCCAGGGCGCCTCCTTCTCGGGTCCGTCCATGCGCTTCAAGATCTCGCCGCGCACGGGCGACATGTCGGACGCCGAATACGAATATGCGCCGCGCAACATCCGCGGCTGCGCGAAGAACATCCGCTTCATCTCGGGTGAATCGACCGTCTTTGACGACGCCAAGGTCACGACCTGCAAGCGCGACGACGAAGCCTGGTTCATCAAGATGAACGAGCTCGAGATCGACGAGTACGACCAGACGGCAACGGGCACGAACGCCTCGCTGCACTTCATGGGCGTGCCCGTCTTCGGCTCCCCGTGGTTCTCCTTCCCCGTGAGCCGTGAGCGCCGCTCCGGCTTCCTCGTGCCGACCTTCGGCATGAGCTCGACCCGCGGCCTCGACCTCGCGGTCCCGTACTACTTCAACATCGCGCCCAACTACGACCTTACGCTGACGCCCCGTCTGATGACCAAGCGCGGCGTCATGCTCGACACCGAGGCCAGGTTCCTCTACAACAACTTCGAGACGACAGTCGACTACGCGCTGATGCCCGACGACAAGGAGATGGACGACAGCCGTTCGAGCCTGCACGTCGACATGAGCTGGCGCCGCGACAAGCTGAGCGCCTTCGTCGACTACAACCGCGTCTCCGACGATGACTTCATCAGCGACTTCTCGAGCAACGTCCGAGAGTCCTCCGAAACCGTCCTGCCGCAGGAATACGCCCTTCGCTACGACGAGACGTACTGGAACACGTCGCTCAACGTCAAGAAGAACCAGGCGCTCACCTTCGACCACATCGACTACTACAAGCCGTACGAACGCGTGCCCCAGATCACCTTCAACGGCTACAACGGCGACTTCTACGGCTTCGAGGTCGGCACGACCATCGAGGCGACGAGGTTCGAGCATCCGACGTTCACGACGGGCGACCGCTTCGTCTTCGAGCAGACGGTCTCCTATCCGATGCGCGGCGCGGGCTGGTTCGTCGTGCCCAAAGGCACCTTCCTCGGCACCTGGTACCAGCTCGAGAACCTGGACCGCGACGGGGGCCGCTTCACCAACAAGGATCCGCACCGCACGACGCCGATGTTCAGCCTTGACGCCGGCCTCGTCTTCGACCGCGACGCCGTCTGGTTCAACCGCGAGGCGTACCAGACGCTCGAGCCGCGCGTCTACTACGCGTACGTGCCGTACCGCAATCAGGATGACCTGCCCGTCTTCGACACGACGATCGCCGACCTGAACTTTGCAACGCTCTTCTCGGAGAACATCTTCTCCGGCTACGACCGCGTGAGCGAGGCCAACCAGCTGACGAGCGTGCTCACCACCCGCTACATCGACAAGACGAGCGGCCTCGAGCTCTTCAAGGCCAGCGTGGGCCAGCGCAACTACTTCTCGGACCAGCGCGTCAACTTCTACACGCCGGGCGACACCCAGATGCGCGAAAGCCCGCTTCGCACCGACGTTCGCAGCGACCTGCTCGCGAGCGTGGGCGCGCGTCTGACGCGCTCGATCACGTCGGACGTGAGCGGCCAGTACTCCTCGGCGATGAGCCGCTGGGTGAAGGCCAAGGCAGGCGTCAGGTGGCAGCCGCGCCCGATGTCCCTCGTCGGCCTCTACTACCGCTACAACTACTCGTCCGAGCGCGACTACACGGACTATCAGAACGACTACATCAAGCAGATCGACCTGGCGGTCCAGTGGCCGATCACGAACCGTCTGTTCGGCCTCTTCCGCTACAACTACTCGCTCCTGCAGGACAAGCCCATCGAGATGATCGGCGGCGTCGAGTACCTGCACGACTGTTGGACGCTTCGTTTTGCCGCACAGCGCTACACGACGACGTCCAACAACGACGAGACCAACTTCTTCTTACAACTCGAGCTCAACGGCTTGGGTAGTATTGGCACAAGCCCGCTTTCTGAACTCCAGAGGAACATCAAGGGTTATCAGACCACCACCCGTGTTCCCGACAAGATTGGACAGTACGATTACTATGAATAAGCTCAAGACCATTGCCGTGCTGACGATGAGCATGGCCGCCCTCAGCACCGCCTTCGCCGTCGAGCAGGCCGTTACCGAATCTGCGCAGGCGGCTCCCGTCGTCCAGCCGCAGGCCGGCAACGTCGAACTCGACCGCATCGTGGCGGTCGTCAACAACGACGTCATCACGGACCGCGAGCTTCAGGAGCGCACGCACGTCGTCGCCATCAACCTGCGCCGCCAGAACATCCAGCTCCCGCCGATGGAGCAGCTCCGCGCCCAGGTGCTTGAACGCCTGATCTTCGAACGCGCCATCAAGCAGCGCGCCCGCGAAACCGGCATCCGCATCGACGACCAGATGGTCAACGCCTCCATCGAGCAGATCGCCCGTCAGAACAACCTGTCGGTCGACCAGCTCCGTCAGCGTCTGATGGCCGACGGCGTCTCCTTCTCCTCCTTCCGCGAGGAGATCCGCGACGAAATCACGACGCAGCGCCTGCGCGAACGCGAGGTCGACGCCAAGATCCAGATTCCCGAAAGTGAAATCGACGCCTACCTCGCCGAGCAGGCCGGCTTCACGACGGGCAACACGACGGAATTCCACATCCAGCACATCCTGATCCCGATCGACCATCCCGACAACACCGAAAAGCTCAAGAAGCATGCCGAGGAGATCGCCGAACGCGCCCGCGCAGGCGAGGACTTCGCCATGCTCGCCGCCACCTACTCGCGCGCCTCCGACGCGCTGCAGGGCGGCGACATCGGCTGGCGCAGCCTGCAGTCGCTGCCCAACGTCATGGCCGACGTGCTCAAGGAATCCCCCAGGAAGGGCGTCTACATCATCAAGGGCAAGGACGCCTGGGACGTCATGCGCGTCTCCGACACCCGTGACGGCGTTCAGTTCAAGCTCGCTGGCGGCCCGGTCGAACAGACCCACGCCCGCCACATCCTGATGCTCGTGAGCGACATCACGCCCGAGGGCGAGGTGATCCACCGCCTCAACGACATCAAGCGCCGCATCGACGCAGGCGAGTCCGACTTCGCCACGATGGCCCGCCTGCACTCGGTCGACAACAGCGCGACCCGCGGCGGCGACCTCGGCTGGCTCCAGCCCGGCGACACCGTGCCCGAATTCGAAAAGGCCATGAACTCGCTCAAACCCAACGAGGTCTCCGAACCGATCAAGTCCCAGTTCGGCTATCACCTCATCCAGGTGATCGAGCGCCGCATGGAAAAGAACGGCAATCCGCAGCGCATGCGCATCGCCGCCCGACAGCAGCTTCGCGAGAAGAAGCTCGGCGAGGCCGTCTACAACTGGCAGCGCGAGCTCCGCGACCGCGCCTACGTTGAAATCCGCGACAGCCACTACTGAGGCGAACCATGACAGAACTCCGGTCCGTTGCCGTCACGACCGGCGAGCCCGCAGGCATTGGACCGGAAGTCTCGCTCAAGGCCGCAGCCGCCGTGTCCGACCCGATCGTCCTGATCGGCGACCGCACGCTGCTTGAAGCCGAGGCCCGCCGCCTCGGCATCGCCTGGCCTCTGCCCGCGCACGTCTCCATCCGTCACGTGCCGCTTCGGGCGCCTGCCGAACCCGGCAGGCTCGACGCCCGCAACTCGACCTACGTGCTCGACATCCTGCGCACGGCTCATGAAGGCGCCTCCGCAGGCGAATGGAGCGCCGTCGTCACGGCGCCCGTTCAGAAAAGCATCATCATCGAGTCCGGCGTGCCCTTCACGGGCCACACCGAGTTCTTCCAGGATCTCTGCGGCGTCAAGCGCGTCGTCATGATGCTCACGTCGAACGCCCGCACGGACGCGATGAAGGTGGCCCTCGCCACCACTCACCTGCCGATCGCCAGGCTTTCCGAGGCCATCACGGGCGAGCTGCTCGACGAGGTGCTCGACACGCTCAACACGGCGCTCGCGCGCGACTACGGTCTGGCCGAGCCCCGCATCCTCGTCACGGGCCTCAACCCGCACGCAGGTGAAAACGGCCACATGGGCCGCGAGGAAATCGACACGATCACGCCCGCTCTGGAAAGAGCGCGCAGCCGCGACATTCACGCCGACGGTCCCGTGCCCGCCGACACGGCCTTCGTGCCCGGCCACTGGGACCGCTACGACGCCGTGCTCTGCATGTACCATGATCAGGGACTTCCCGTCCTCAAGCACGTGGGCTTCGCCGAAGGCGTCAACGTGACGCTCGGGCTTCCCTACATCAGGACCTCGGTCGACCACGGCACTGCGCTCGACATCGCCGGACAGGGCAAGGCGGACGACACGAGCATGATCTCCGCCCTCCGATTAGCACACTTTTTATCGAAGAACCGTGAAACAAGAATGGCTTGAAGGGCACAAGGCCCGCAAACGCTTCGGTCAGAACTTCCTTCATGACCGCCACTGGATCGAGCGCATCGTGCGCGGCATCGACCCGAAGCCGAGCGACGCTCTCATTGAAATCGGCCCGGGTCAGGCCGCGCTCACGCGCGAAGTCATCGCCTACGCAGGCCACGAAGCCGCCGTCGAGATCGACCGCGACCTCGCCCAGTTCCTGCGCGAGCAGTTCTCCCCCGAGGAGCTCACGCTCATCGAGGCCGACGCCCTGAAGCTCGACTGGACGACCGTCCTTGAGGGCCGCCGCCTGCGCATCATCGGCAACCTGCCCTACAACATCTCCTCGCCTCTCCTCTTCGCGCTCATGAGCGCTGCGGACCGCGTCATCGACCAGCACTTCATGCTCCAGCGTGAAGTGGTCGACCGCATGGTCGCCGAGCCAGGCAGCAAGACCTACGGCCGTCTGAGCGTGATGCTCCAGTACCGCTACGTCATGCACAAGCTCTTCGACGTGCCGCCCGGCGCCTTCGTGCCGCCGCCCAAGGTCACGTCCTCGATCGTGCGCATGGTGCCGCGCCCCGTCGAGTCGCTTCCCGAAGTCGACATGGAGATCTTCTCCCAGGTGGTCGCGCTCGCCTTCCAGCAGCGCCGCAAGACGCTGCGCAACGCGCTCTCCACCCTCATGGACGACGCCGCGATCGAACGCGCGGGCGTCAATCCCGCCGCACGCGCCGAAACGCTCGACGTGGCGGCCTTCGTGCGCCTGGCGCGCGAGGCGGCCAATCTGCCGCATCACGCCGACGCCGTCTGAGCCTCACTGCCCGCCCCCTCCAGGTCGGGCAGCACCTCCGCCGCGTTGAGTTTGGCGAGCTGTACCCGCCAGTCCGGGCAGAGCCTCTCCACCTCCTTCCAGAAGGCCTTCGAGTGATTGAAATGCTCGAGATGCGCAAGCTCGTGCGCGATCACGTAGGAGGCGACCGCATCATCGAGGAAGATCAGCCTCCAGGAGAGCCTGATCGTATTCCTCGTCGTACAGCATCCCCATCTCATCCTCGCGCTTGAGAGACTCCACGACGCGGGCCAGTGGCGCGCACTGCCGCGATAGGCCTCCATCAGGTCGCCCAGCACCGTTTTGGCCTGCGCCTTGAAAAGGGCCAGCAACGCCCTGTCGACCTCCTCCCTCGAGCATGTCTGCGGCAGCGCCAGACGAATGACGGCGTCGTCTTCCGACACGTCGACGTACGAAGTCTTCGCCGTCGCGTCGACCGCAACAGCCGTCTTCCTGCCGCGGTAGAGAATGTACCCGCTGCCGTCTTCAATGCCGTACGCAGCGTCCAGAACTGCATGCGTCTGCGCCCGCATCCACCTGACGTACTCCCTCTTCTGAAGAATGATTTCATCGCACCGCTGAAGAACGAATTCATCGCTCAGCATCTGCGGACCGGCATAGCGGTACGGGACCGTCAGCTCGGGCTTGTCCTGCCTGCCATCGTAGCTCAGGATGACGCGGGTCCTGTGGCGTCGGGAGGGCCTGAACAGATATTCGATGCGCTCGCCGTCTTCCGCCGTCACGGTCCTCAGGTGCGGCGTCAATCGAAGAGACAGCCCCCTGCCGGCTTCAGGCATCAATTCGTTCAAGCTCATCTTCAATCCATTTTTCGACTTCGGCCGTCACCTCATGCGGATCCCTGCCCTTCGTCTCGATGACGGGGCCGACGCTCACGGTGATCGTGCCGGGATGCTTGGCGATGGAGTTCTTGGGCCAGCAGTGGCCTGCATTGTGGCAGACGGGCACGATGGGCGTCCCGCTCTGGCATGCGAAGCGGGCGCCTCCCGTCTTGTAGCGCACGCGCTCTCCCGGCGGCACGCGGGTGCCTTCGGGGAAGAGACTGATCCAGAAGCCCTCGCGGAGCTTCACGGGGCCCTTCTTCATGAAGGCCTCGAAGGCGGAGCGGCCCTTGCTGCGGTCGATCGCCAGCATGTCCATGGCGCAGACCACCCAGCCGAGGACCGGAATCCAGTTGATCGAGCGCTTGTAGATGAAGCAGGCGGGCGCGGGAAGATAGGCGCCGAGCCAGAACGGATCCCAGGCGGACTGGTGCTTCATCAGCACGACCGCCTGCGTGTCGGCGGGCGGAAGGTTCTCCATGCCCTTCATCTCGAGCCTGATGCCGCAGATGACGCGAAGCAGTGCGAGCACGAACTTCGCCCACGGACGGCAGATGGCCTCATAGCGCCACTTCACGCTCGCAAAGGGCGTCGTACAGAGCACGCAGACCGCAAGGACCAGAATCGAAAAGCTCAGGACGATGTAGAAGAGCCAGCCTCGAAGAAGATTCATGTTGGAATGTCCGGCCTGCAGAGCCGGATAAAAAAAGGATCCAAAACGAAATCATACCGTTTTGGATCCCTGTTGAACGGCCCTCGAAAGGGCCGTTTCGGTGCACGTCGCTTACTTGGCGAGGCGGGCGATTTCAGCAACCTTGTTCATGACGTCGTAGAGGCGCTTCAGAAGGGCCTGACGCGTGGCGCGCAGGGCCGGATCCTCGGCGTTGACCATGACGTTGTCGAAGAAGCTGTCGACCGGGCCGCGAAGAACGGCAAGTGTCGCGAGCATCTGCTCGTATTCGCCGGCGGCGAAGTGCTGAAGGGCCTTGGGTTCGACGTCGTTGATGGCGGCGAAGAGCTGCTTTTCAGCGTCTTCGGCAAGAAGGGCCTCGTTGACGACCGTCGGGACTTCGCCCTCGATCTTCTTGAGGATGTTGCCGATGCGCTTGTTGGCGGCGGTCAGGGCTTCGGCTTCCGGCAGCGCCATGAAGGCGCGGACGGCGGCGAGGCGCTTCGGAAGCTCGTCGAGCTTTTCCGGATTCAGGGCGAGGACGGCGTCCACTTCGAGCGTGGTGTAGCCGGCGTCGCGGAGCATGACGCGCAGGCGATCCTGGAAGAACTGACGGAGCTCTTCACGGTGGTCCGTCACGCCCGGAACGGCCTTTTCAGCCTCCCAGGCGGCATCGATCAGCGTATTGAGGCTGACAGGCAGGGCCTTTTCGATGAGCATGCGCAGCACGCCGAGGGCGTGGCGGCGAAGCGCGAACGGGTCCTTTTCGCCGGTCGGCATCTGGCCGATGCCGAAGAGGCCGATCAGAGTCTCCATCTTGTCGGCGAGGGCCGTGGCGAGGCTCACCGGGGTGGACGGCAGGGCGTCGCCGGCGTAGCGCGGCTGGTAGTGCTCGCGGATGGCAAGCGCCACTTCCTCGGCTTCGCCATCATACTTGGCGTAGTACTCGCCCATGATGCCCTGGAGTTCGGGGAACTCGCCGACCATCAGCGTGCGGAGGTCGGCCTTGGCGAGCATGGCGGCGCGTTCGGCCTTGGCGCGGTCGGCGCCGATCAGGTCGGCGAAGAGGCCGGCCATCGTCTTGACGCGGAGCATGCGTTCGGCCTGGCTGCCGAGCTTGTTGTGGTAGACGACGTGCTTGAGGCCGTCAACGCGGGTCTCGAGCTTTTCCTGACGGTCCTGATCGTAGAAGAACTTGGCGTCGGCAAGACGGGCGCGCACGACGCGGGCATTGCCCGAAGAGATGGCGGCGCCGCCGTCCTTGGCCTCAAGCTGGGAGACGAGGAGGAAGCGGTTCATCAGACGGCCTTCGGCGTCGCGAAGCGCGAAGTACTTCTGGTTGAGCTGCATCGTGAGGATGAGGCACTCTTCCGGAACGGCGAGAAACTCTTCTTCGAACGAGCTTTCATAGATGATCGGCCATTCGGTCAGGGCGGTCACTTCGTTGAGAAGGTCTTCCGGCATGATGACCGTGCCGCCGATCTGGGCGGCGCGCTCCGTGAGGAGCTTGCGAAGGAGTTCGCGGCGCTCGGCGTAGCAGGGCATGACCTTGGCGGCCTTGAGCTCGGCGTCATAGGCGTCGGCGCAGGAGAGCGTGACCGGTTCCGTCGTATGGAAGCGGTGGCCGCGCGTGATGCGGCCGGCGTCGAGACCGAAGAGCTTGACCGGAACTATCTGTTCGCCGTAGAGGGCGGTGAGATGCTTGACCGGACGGACGAAGGCGACCGTCGTCTCGCCGTCGGCGAGCTGGTAGGTCATGACCTTCGGAATCGGGAGGTTCTTGACGGCGGCGTCGAGAGCGGTCTGGAGGCCTTCGGCGAGCACGATGCCCGGACGGACGCCTTCAAAGACGAGCTGATCATTCTTGCCGTCGTTGACGCGCTTGAGCTCGGCGACGTCGCACGTGATGCCCAGGGCGTTCATCTTCTTGACGAGAGCCGGCGTGGCGGAGCCGTCGGCGGCAATGCCGACGCGCACCGGGACGAGCTTCTGCGTGAAGGCTTCGTCGGGGCTCTTTTCAAGCACGTTCGTGATGTGCACGGCAAGGCGGCGCGGAGAGCCGTAGGCCGTGGTGACGGAACCTTCGGCGAGGAAGCCGCGGTTCCTGAGATGCTGTTCGACGCCGGCGGCGAAAGCTTCGGAAAGCTTTTCGAGGGCCTTCGGCGGGAGTTCTTCGGTTTGCAGTTCAACGAGCAAATTCGTCATTTTCTTCTTTTCCTCCACTCGCATTATTCCGCGGACTTGGCGAGCATCGGGAAGCCCAGACGTTCACGGGAATCGTAGTAGCTCTGGGCCACAGAGCGGGAGATGTTGCGAATGCGGGCGATGTAGGCGGCGCGTTCGGTCACGGAGATGGCGCCGTGGGCGTCAAGCAGATTGAAGGTGTGGCCGGCCTTGAGCACCATTTCGTAGGCGGGCAGGGCCAGGTTCAGGTCCATCAGGCGCTTGGCTTCGCTTTCGAAGTAGTCGAACTGCTTGAGAAGCTTCTCGCAGTCGCTGGCCTCGAAGTTGTAGACGGACTGTTCGACTTCGTTCTGGTGGAAGACGTCGCCGTAGGTGAGCTTGCGTTCCGTGCCGTCCGGATCGGTCCACGTCGTGAAGACGAGGTCGAAGACGTTGTCGCAGTTCTGCAGATACATCGTCAGGCGCTCGAGACCGTACGTGATTTCGCCGGTGATCGGCTTGCATTCAAGGCCGCCCACCTGCTGGAAGTACGTGAACTGCGTCACTTCCATGCCGTTCATCCAGATTTCCCAGCCGAGACCCCAGGCGCCGAGCGTCGGGTTTTCCCAGTTGTCCTCGACGAAGCGGATGTCGTTGACTTCCGTGTCGATGCCGAGCGCGCGAAGGCTGCCCAGATAGAGGTCGACGATGTTCGTCGGAGCCGGCTTCAGCACCACCTGGAACTGGTGGTGCTGGTGGAGGCGGTTCGGATTTTCACCATAGCGGGCGTCCTTCGGACGACGCGAGGGCTGAACGTAGGCGGCACGCCAGGGTTCCGGCCCCAGAGCCCGCAGAAAGGTCGCAGTATGGGACGTGCCGGCACCGACTTCCAAGTCGATCGGTTGCAGCAAAGCACAGCCCTGGCGGTTCCAATATTCCTGCAGGCGCAGGATTACTTCCTGAAAGGTAATCATTCTCTATGCCGCCGATTCTTGTCGGCGCCTGTTGATTCAAAAAATGAGGGAGCCCTCCCTCTCCTGACGGAAACGGGAGCTCAAAGATTTAATTATAAGCCCTTTACCTTGCCCGCTCGGATTCTGACTGTCCCTAAGCGGACGAGCACGGCGCAGAGCGCCAGAACGAGCGATGCGAGCAGCGCGGGCCAGCTGCCGAGCCTCACATAGGGCGTGGGCGAGCCCGTGGCGCCCAGAAGCGGCATGGTCGCGGCATCGGGACCATCGGTCCTGAGCATGGCCGCGATCTCGCCCTTCGAATTGACGAGGGCGCTCATGCCCGTGTTGCTCACGCTCACCAGCGGCCTTGCGCTTTCCATCGCGCGCATGCGGCTCATCGTGAGGTGCTGCCCGAGCACGGAGCGTCCGAACCAGCCGAGGTTGGACGTCACGATGAGGAAGTCGGGCGAGCGGGACTGCCAGAAGGTGCGGACCACGCTGCCGTAGAGGTTTTCGTAGCAGATGAGAATGCCCGCATCGGCCCCTCCGAGCGACAGGAGCGGCTGCACGGCGTCGCCCCGCATCAGGTCCGACATCGGAATGCCGATCATCTCGACGAACCAGTGGAAGCCTGCAGGCACGTATTCGCCGAAGGGCACGAGCTCACGCTTGTCGAGCCTGTAGGCGATCTGCCCCTCGTCCAGAACGAAGGAGGTGTTGAAGAAGCGCGGACCGTCCTTGCGGAAGCCGTTGAAGAGCACCCTTGCCTCGGTCTTCTCCTGAAGGAGCACGAGCCTGCCTGCCGCCTCCCTGCCGAGACGGCTCACGGGCACGTTCACGATGCCCTCGGGCGTCAGCAGCAGTCGGGGCCTGTCGGATGCGGGCCACGGCTTGAAGGCGGCGGGAAAGAGCGCCTCGATGCGCTGTGCGGGATTGGCGCGCGTATAGGCGTCGACCACGGGCAGCGCGGGCTGAATGATGCGCACGTCCACCGTGGAGGACGGCTCCGACCAGGCGTGCTGTCGGGAGACCTGCCCCGTGCCAGCAATGAGCGCTGCGCCGATGACGGGCACCGCAAGCCAGGCAAGGCGACAGCTGAGCGCGACGGCGACGAGCGCCGCGAAGAGAAGCTGTGCGAGCGTGACCGCGTAGATGCCGCCCAGCGGGGCCCAGCCTGCAAGCGGCGTGTCGATGACGGCGTACCCCGGCATGAGCCAGCCGAAATTGGCGAGCGCGTCGCCCCTGAGCCATTCCGCAAGGGTCCAGACGCCTACGAGCGCGGGCAGCTCGGTGGCGAGCCTTCCGCCGCCGATTTTCTTCGCCATCCAGCAGGCGAAGGCGGGAAAGAGAGAAAGGACGGCGCCCAGTGCAAGAAGCGCAAGCGCCGCAACGGCCCAGGGCAGGCGCCCGTAGACCGCAATGGAGTTCATCGTCCAGGAGAGTCCCGGCACGAACCAGCCGAGTCCGAAGAGAAAACCCACGAGCGCGGCTCGGGCGGGCGTCGGACGCGCCGCGAAGACGAGGAAGAAGCCGACGAGCGCGATGAGCGACATCCACTGCCAGCCAAGCGGATCAAACCCCGTGCCAAAGAGAAGCCCCGTGCCCAGGGCGCCGAGCGCGCCCGCCGCTTCGGGCCGGCGCTCCCACCAGTGCGACGCCTCGCTCACGCTACTTGATCCTCTCGACGCTCAGCAGACGAGCCTGACGGTCGTCGCCGCCGAGGATGCGGAAGCGGAAGCCGTTCTCCTCGATGGTCTCGCCCGTGTGCGGCACATGCTCGAAGCGGTCGGTCACGAGACCGCCGATCGTTTCGCAGTACTGGTCCTCGAGGTTCGACTTGAAGTAGTCGTTGAACTGCTCGATTGGCGTGATGGCCTTGACGCGCCAGCGGCCCTCGCCGTCGGCGACGATGTTGCTGCCCTCTTCGTCATGGTCGAACTCGTCGGAAATCTCGCCCACGATCTGCTCGAGCACGTCCTCGATGGTGATGAGGCCGGAGATGCTGCCGAACTCGTCAATGACGAGGGCCAGATGGCTTCGGGTCTCCTTGAAGTCTCGCAACAGCACGTTGATCGGCTGCGTTTCCGGAATGAAGCGGGCGGGACGCAGAAGCGTCTTCGGATCAACCGCGGGATTCATAAGCACCTGCAACAGGTCCTTGGCGTGCAGGATGCCGAGCACGTTGTCCAGATCGTCCTCGACGGCGGGCAGACGGGAGTGCCCCGAGGCAATGAGGGCGGGAAGCCAGACTTCGCGCGGCTCCGAGAAGTCGACGGCCTGCACCTGGGAGCGGGGCACCATCAGGTCGCCCGCCCTGATTTCGGAAACGGCCATCGCGCCCTCCATCATGGAGAAAACTTCGTCGTCGATCACATTGCGGCGGCGGGCCTCGCCGAGCACTTCGAGCACGTCGGCCCGGTCGTTGAGCTCTTCTTCGTGGAAGACGGAGGTAAGACGGTCAAGAAAAGTCCGGCCCAAGGTCGGACTGGGAGGTTCAGAGGAACTGGACATATTTGCCGGAACAGCTTGTTTTCAACTTGGTCAGAGTCAGTCGTGCACCATGCCGATGCGGTCGCTGTAGGGATTGGGGAACTTGAGGGAGAGCATGAGCTCGGTTTCGCGGGCCTCCATGACCTCAGCCTCTTCCTGCGTAACATGATCATACCCGTGGGCATGCAGAACCGCATGGATGAGCAGGTGTGCGAGATGCGCGCGGAACTCCTTGTTCTGCTCCGCGGCCTCACGCTCGACGACGGGCACGCAGATCGCCACGTCGGCGGTCACCTCGGGCTCGGTCGTGTAGTTGAACGTCAGGACGTTCGTCGCGTAGTCACGGTGGCGGTACGAGTGGTTGAGCTCGTAGCCTTCCTCCTGGTCGACGAAGCGGACCGTCATCATCGTCGGAAGCTCGCAGGCGCGCGTCATCCAGCGAATCATCACGGAGCGCGAAGGCAGCGGCGGGAAAGCGGCCGCGTTCTGGAACGAAAACTTCACTGCAGGTTCGCTCATTCTTTCACCTCTTTTCTGGCCTTGGCCGCAAGCTCATCCTGCTTGGCGGCCTCTTCATAAGCGTCGACGATTCGCGCGACGAGCGGATGGCGCACCACGTCCTTGGACGTGAAACGCGTGATCTCGATGCCGCGCACGCCGGCAAGAATGCGGATCGCATGCTTCAGGCCGCTCGGAACGCCCTTCGGAAGGTCGATCTGCGTCACGTCGCCCGTGATCACGGCCTTGGAACCAAAGCCGATGCGAGTGAGGAACATCTTCATCTGCTCGGGCGTCGTGTTCTGGGCCTCGTCAAGGATGACGAACGCATTGTTGAGTGTGCGGCCTCGCATGTAGGCGAGCGGCGCCACCTCGATCGACTGGCGCTCCATGAGGCGCTGTGACTTCTCGAAGCCCATCAGATCGAAGAGCGCGTCGTAGAGCGGACGCAGGTACGGATCGACCTTCTGCGTCAGGTCGCCGGGCAGGAAGCCGAGACGCTCGCCCGCCTCGACGGCGGGGCGCGTGAGCACGATGCGCTCGACGGTGCCGCGCTCGAAGGCGTCGACGGCCGCGGCGACGGCGAGGAAGGTCTTGCCCGTGCCGGCGGGACCGACGCCGAAGCTGATGTCGTGCCCCATGATGGCCTTGAGGTAAAGGCGCTGGTTGGGCGTGCGGCCCTGGAGGTCGCGGCGGCGGACCTTGAGATCGACGTCGTCGACGGCGCCCTCGGGATCGGGCGCAGCGCCGCTGCGGTACTCGTCGTCATGTCCAACGAAGTGCCACTGAATGTCGTCGACGCTCAGCTCCTCGCCCGTGCTCTTGACGCGGATCATCAGGGCTGCGAGCGCCGTCACGGCACGGCGGGCGGCCTCAAGCTCGCCCGTCACGCGGAAGACGTCCCCGCGGCGGCTGACGCGCACGTTGAGGATCGTCTCGATCTGCCTCAGGTTTTCGTCAAGCGGGCCGCAGAGCGCGGAAAGCTCGGCGTTTCCCGCATCTGCGGAGTAGCGCAGCGTTTCGGGCTGCACGGTCTTTTCACTAGCCATAGGTCGGTAGTCAGTCCAGAAGTTGTCCGCCAAGCGAATGCGGATACACATCCGTCACTTTAACACGCACCATCGTGTCCACAAGCGAGAGCGGTCCCTCGAAGTTCACGATGCGGTTGTTGTCCGTGCGGGCCATGAGGAAGCCCTCGCCCTTGCGTGCGGGGCCGAGCACGAGCACGCGCTGCTCGGTGCCGAGCATGCTCTCGCTGATGCGGGTCGCGTTCGCGTCGATCGTCGCCTGCAGGCGCCGCAGGCGCGCAAGCTTCATGTCATAGGGCGTGTCGTCGGGAAGACGGGCGGCGGGCGTACCGGGACGCGGGCTGTAGATGAAGGAGAAGCTGGCGTCGAAGCCCACTTCCTCGACGAGCTTCATCGTGTCCTCGAAGTCCTCGGCCGTTTCACCGGGGAAGCCCACGATGAAGTCGGTCGCGATCGAGATGTCGGGACGGAGCTCGCGGAGCTTCCTCGTGATCTCGACGTACTCGGCGGCGGTGTAGCCGCGCTTCATGGCGGCGAGCACGCGGTCGGAGCCCGCCTGCACGGGCAGGTGCACGTGATTGACGAGCTTGGGCAGGCGGCCGTAGGCGTCGATGATACGCTGGGAGAATTCACGCGGATGGCTCGTCGTGTAGCGGATGCGCTCGATGCCGTCGATTTCGGAGACGTAGTCAAGCAGCAGGGCGAAGTCCGCAATCGAGCCGTCGGGCATCTTGCCGCGGTAGGCGTTCACGTTCTGGCCGAGAAGCGTCACTTCCCTGACGCCCTGGTCGGCGAGCTGAGCGACCTCCATGAGGACGTCCACCATCGGGCGCGAAATCTCCTCGCCGCGGGTGTAGGGCACCACGCAGTAGGAGCAGTACTTCGAACAGCCTTCCATGATCGAGACGAAGGCGGCGGCGCCATGCGCCTTCGGGGCGGGCAGATGATCGAACTTCTCGATTTCGGGGAAGCTCACGTCGACCTGGGGACGGCCCGTCTCAACGCGGGCGCGAAGCATGTCGGGCAGACGATGCAGGGTCTGCGGCCCGAAGACCACGTCGACGCAGGGCGCGCGGCGGATGACGTTTTCGCCCTCCTGACTCGCGACGCAACCGCCCACGGCGATCAGCATGCCGGTACGCGTCTTCTTGACTTCACGGATGCGGCCGAGGTCGGAGAAGGTCTTCTCCTGGGCCTTTTCACGAATGGAGCAGGTGTTGACGACGACCAGGTCGGCCTCCTCGAGCACGTCGGTGCGCTCATAGCCCATTTCGGCGTTGAGAAGATCGGCGATGCGGCCGCTGTCGTAGTCGTTCATTTGGCAGCCGAAGCTGCGCAGATAGAGTTTCTTCGCTTGCACGGTTTAGATCCGGGGACGATGTTTAGAGCCGCAGGACCATGGTCTGCGGCCCGGGAAAGAAAAAAGCCCCGCGCTTCAGTGGAGAAGGCGGGGCTTTTGAAATCTGGTGGCGCATCACGGACTCGAACCGCGGACACAAGGATTATGATTCCTCTGCTCTAACCGACTGAGCTAATGCGCCGTTGAGGATTAGGATTATGCAACCTCCTCAATCACCCGTCAAGGAGACGTTACAAATTTTTACACACCCTCCTTCCAAAGGCGCCAGAAGTGGTTCGTGGGACCGTGGCCGTGGCCGACGTCGAGCTCGTCTGCGTGTCGGACGGCGCCCGTCAGGTACTCCTTGGCGCGGCGGCAGGCCTCGGGCACGTCGGCCGACTGCGGCAGGAAGGCCGCGATGGCGGACGAAAGCGTGCAGCCCGTGCCGTGCGTGTTCTTCGTCGGTACGCGGGGAGCCGTGAAGGGAACCGAGACGACGTTGTTGAAGAGCAGGTCGTAGGCGGACTCGTCCTCAAGATGGCCGCCCTTGAGATAGACCCAGGCGTTTCGACGCCCGAGGAGCTTCCAGAGCTCGCGGGCGACTTCGGGGAATTCCTCCTCCGTCACATCCTCTTCTCGTCCGAGAAGGCACATGGCTTCGGGCAGGTTGGGCGTGATGATGGTGGCGAGCGGCAGAAGCCTCTCCTTCAGGGCGTCGACGGCGTCGGCCGCAAGCAGCCGGCTGCCACCCTTGGCGACCATGACGGGGTCGAGCACCACGAAGCGGGGCTTGCGGCGCACGAGCGCGTCGGCCACCGTCTCGATCTGCTCGACCGTGCCGAGCATGCCGATCTTGACCGCGTCGATGCGAACGTCGTCAAAGAGCGTGTCGATCTGCTCCTTGAGGAAGGTCGCGGGCACGGGCATGACGCCCGTGACGGTCTGCGTGTTCTGAGCAGTCAGGGCCGCGATGACGCCGCAGGCATAGGCGCCGCAGGCGCTCATGGCCTTGACGTCGGCGAGAACGCCCGCACCGCCCGAGGGGTCCACCCCCGCGATGCTTACGACGTTAGGGATGCTGTTTTCTGTGCCTTCTGCCACAAGACCTCCAATATCGTCATCATTCGCTGAGTCGCGCCCGCATACTGCCTCGAGAAGCCGAGGGCGGCCTCGCTCGCGCTCACGCGGGTTTCGGGAACGTCAAGCCAGTGCTCGAACCGGTCGAGTGCCTCCTCGGGCGTCTCGACCTGCACCATGGCGCCGGCGGACAGGCCGTCGCGGATGACCTTCTGAAAGTTGAAGATGGACGGTCCCACGACGATGGGCGAGCCTGCAAGCGCGGGCTCGATCACGTTCTGGGAGCCGTGGTTCTGAAAGGATCCGCCCATGGCCGTCATGTCGGCCAGAGCGCAGTAGAAGCTCATTTCGCCCATGCTGTCGCCGAGCACGACGTCGGTGTCGGCGGGCACGTCGGCGGGCTCCGCAATCTGCGAGCGGCGGCAGACCTTGAGGCCTGCGTCGGTGAGCGTGCGGAAGACCTCGTCGAAGCGCTGCGGATGACGCGGCACCAGCCAGAACTGCGCACGCCTGAGAAGTTCGTGACGGGCGGCCATGGCCTTCGCAAACAACACCTCCTCGCCCTGACGGGTCGAGGCGAGGAGCGCGACGGGGCGGCTGAGCGACGCCTTCCAGGCACGCGCGGCGGCCTCCTGGGAGGCGTTCGGACGGATGTCGAACTTGACGCTGCCGCAGACGGTGACGTTGCGTCCGCCAAGGCTCTCAAGACGCTCCTTGTCCTCCTCGCTCTGCGCGAGAATGGCCGTGAAGCTGCCGAAGGCGGGGCCCATCACGTCGAGGAACTTCTCGGCCTGAGCGCGGGACTTCTCGCTTTCGCGCGCATTGGCAAGCACCATCGGCACGCCGCACCGCTTGGCCTCGCTCATGAGGTTCGGCCACACCTCGGTCTCCATGATGATGCCGATCGTGGGCTGGGTCTGGCGGAAGAACTTCTCGACGGCATACGGCGCGTCGTAGGGCAGATAGCACTGATGGATGCGGTCGGGCGCAAGCGCCACAAGCTTGGCGCCGGCCTCGCGACCCGTCGGCGTCATGTGCGTGAGCAGCACGTCGCACTCGGGCCAGCGCTCGAGAACCGCCTCGAGCAGCGGCTTGGCGGCATTCGTCTCGCCCACGCTCACGGCGTGGATCCAGACGCGCGGACGCCCCGTCTTGAGCGGAAAGCTCGACCAGGCGAAGCGTTCGTCCCAGAACTGGCGGTAAGCGGGCTGGCGGCGGGAGCGCCACATCAGATAAAGACTGGCGAGCGGGAGCGCAACGACGCTCACCGCCCTGTACATGGACGGAGTGATTCTCACAAGCGTTCTCCCTGAACGGCGACGAGCGCCTTCCAAACCTCGTCGACGTCCGGACACTGTCCGATGCCGCCGAGGCTGCGCACGGGACCGTCCCCGACAAGCTTCAGGGTCTCGGTCGGCGTGGAGACGAAGATGCCGACGCTCGGACGACCGAGCGCCGCCCCGAGATGGGCAAGCCCCGTGTCGACGCCCACGACGCACTCGGCACGGGCCAGCGTGGCGGCCGTCGTCGCCAGAGTGGTCCTCGGAGCCACTTCGGCGCCGGGAATGGTCCTGACCAGACGCTCCACGCGCTCGCGCTCGACGTCGCTGCCCCAGAAGAGAACGCTTCTGAGGCCTGCGCCGGCGAACTTGCGGCCCAGATGCGTCCAGTGCTCCTCGGGCCAGAGCTTTTCGTCACGGCTCGTATTGACGGCCAGCGCCGCATAGGGACCGGCGGGCCTCACGGACGGCTCCGCATTCGCCTGCAGGCCGAAGACGGGCCTTTCGGGATCGATCTCGTAGCCGAGAGCTCCGGCTGCGGCCATGCGGTAGCGGCGCACGGCGCCGAGCGATGCGGGCAGATCAAGCTTGCGGGCATAGGCGAGCGAGGCGATCGGCTCGCGGGCCGTGCCCCAGCTGTAGCCCGTGGCGGGCACGCCCGCCCAGCGGGCGACCATCGCCGAGCGCATCAGCCCCTGGATGTCGAGCACGACGTCGTAGTGTTCGGCGCGAAGCGCATTCTTCACGTCCGCCATTTCGGCTCGGACGGGACCCGAGAGAATGGCCTTGCGCCAGCGGCGGAAGGCCGTCACGTGAACCTTGGAGACTGCGGGGGCGAGCGTCGGAATGTCGCGGAAGCTCTCTTCCGCAACCCAGTGAAGCTCGGCCTCGGGCAGAGCCTGCCTGATGTCATGAGCCACGGGCAGCGCATGAATGATGTCGCCCATGGAGGAGGACTTGATGACGAGGATCTTCAATTAAAACCTCACCTCTTCCGCAACTGCAGTCATCGGATCCTCGCCGCGTTCGGCGCGCTTGCTCAGGCGCTTGCCGAGCTCGACGCCGGGCTGGTCGAAGGGGTTGATGCCGAAGAGCGTGCCGAGCATCGTCGTCTTGTGCTCGTACATGGCCATGAGCGCGCCGAGGCGGCGCGGCGTCACGGCGTCCATCACGATGGCTGAGACGGCGTTGAAGCAGGGATTGTCGGGATCGCGCATGATGAGCGCCTCGGCCTGAGCTCGGGCGTTGGCGAGCAGCACGCGGTAGTGCTCCGCATAGCGGTGGCCGGGCATCTCGCTCCAGAGGAGATCGATGCTGGCGCGGCCCGTGCCTTCGCGAAGCCACTGGTAGAAGCTGTGCTGGGCCTCGTTGCCGTTGGCGCCCCAGACGGCCTGGCCGGTCCTGCCGGGGATGCGGCGGCCGTCAGGCGTGTGGTTCTTGCCGAGCGACTCCATCTCGAGCTGCTGCAGCCAGGGCACGATCACGCGCAGGCGCTCGTCGTAGGGCAGCACGCAGTGCGTGCTGATCTCGAGGCGGTTGGCGTTCCAGAACGCAATCATGGCCAGCGTCGCGGGAAGGTTCTTCTCAAGCGGCGCCGTCAGCGAGTGGCGGTCCATTTCGGCCGCGCCCTGCAGGAACTCGAGGAAAACCTCGGGCCCGAGAGAGAGTGCGAGCGGCAGGCCCACTGCGCCCCAGACGGAGAATCGGCCGCCGACCCAGTCCCACATGCGGAAGAAGTTCTCCTCGGGCAGGCACATCTGGGCGGCCGCGTCGGGGTTGGCCGAGACGACCACCATGTGGTGCGCACGGTCCGTGCCCACGATGCCGTGGTTGAGCAGCCACTGGTCGACGGCTGCGGCGTTGACGAGCGTCTCGCGGGTGCCGAAGCTCTTCGAGGAGACGACGACGAGGGTCGTCAGCGGATTGCAGACGTCGAGAATGCGCTCAAGGAGCACGCCGTCGACGGTGGAGAGAAAATGGACGCGGATCTTCGGATTGGAGGGACGAAGCGCATGGTAGACCGCGTGCGGCCCCATGTCAGAGCCGCCGATGCCGACGTTGATCACGTCGGTGATGCGGTCACCCCTGCAGCCGAGGCGGATGCCCTCGCGCACCTGGCGCGCGAAGTCGAGCATGCGGCGACGCTCGCGGTCGACCTCGGCGAACTTCGGCGCACCGGCCGAGAAGGATCGCAGCGAAGTGTGAAGCGCTGCGCGCCCTTCGCTCGGATTGACGATCTCGCCCGCCATCATGCGGCGGTGCGCCTCCTCGACGCCGCGCGTGCGGCAGTGGTCGACAAGGCGCTTGAGGTCCTCGCCCGTCAGGCGCTGGCGGGAGATGTCAAGGCGGATCCCGCAGGCGGTCACCATGGTGTCCACGCCTGCGCTGTCGCGCAGGAAGGGAAGCAGGGTCCAGTTGTTCGAATCAGTCATGAGGAAAATTCCTGACGCGGTCTATCAAAAGGGAAGCTCAAGCGACGGCTCGACCTTGAGCAGCACCTCCGCAAAGGTCTTCTTGATGCGCTCGAGCGCCTCGGGCGTGTCGCCTTCGAGACGAAGCACGACGACCGGCGTCGTGTTGGAGGAGCGGGCGAGCGCGAAGCCGTCGTTCCACTCAACACGCACGCCGTCGATCGTGATCACGTCAAGCGCGTCGTCAAAGCGGGCCTCCTTCTGCAGGCGGGCGATGAAGGCCTTGTTCTCGCCTTCGGCCATGCGGATCTGCAGTTCGGGCGTGTTGACGGCGCTCGGAAGCGCTTCAAGCGCGGCGGACGGATCCGCCTCGCGGGAAAGGATTTCAAGGATGCGGGCGCCGGCATAAACGCCGTCGTCAAAGCCGGGCCAGCGGCCGTCGTTGAAGAAGAGATGGCCCGACATCTCACCCGCGAACGGAGCTCCCGTCTCGCGCAGCTTGGCCTTGACGAGAGAGTGGCCCGTGCAGCTGATCGTCGGGACGCCGCCGCAGGCTTCGATCCAGGGCACCAGACGGCGCGTGCACTTGACGTCGTAGACGATCTGGGCGCCGGAATGATGCGCAAGGATATCCTTCGCAAAGAGCATCATCTGACGGTCGGGATAAATGATCTCGCCCGACTTCGTCACGACGCCGAGGCGGTCGCCGTCGCCGTCGAAGGCGAGGCCGAGCTCGATGCCGTCCTCGAGAACCGCCTTCTTGAGGTCCTCGAGATTGGCGGGCTTGGAGGGATCGGGATGATGGTTCGGGAAGGTGCCGTCAACGTCCGTGAAGAGTTCGGTCACCTCGCAGCCAAGGGACTTGAAGAGCCTGGCGGCGACGGGGCCGGCGACGCCGTTGCCCGCATCGATCGCAATGCGCATTGGGCGCTCGAGGCGCACGTCGGAAAGGACGCGCTCGAGATAGGCGGGCACCACGTCCTCACGGCGGATCGTGCCCGGCACCTCGGCCGTGCGCCAGTCCTCGTTCCGGATGCGGGCGAGAATGCCCTGAATCTGGTCGGCGAAGAGCGTGATGCCGCCGATCATCATCTTGAGGCCGTTGTATTCGGGCGGATTGTGCGAGCCGGTCACGGCGACGCCCGTGCCGTTGCCGAAGTGGACGGTGGCGAAGTAGAGAACGGGCGTCGGCACCATGCCGATGTCGATGACGTCCACGCCTGCGGAAGTGATGCCCTCCATCAGGGCGCCCGCGAGCCTCTCGCCCGACAGGCGGCCGTCGCGGCCGACGCAGAACGAGATCCTGCCGGCCTCGTGCGCCATCGTGCCGAGCACCCGGCCGATCTGGCGGACGGCATCCTCCGTCAAAGTCTTGTCAACAATGCCGCGAATGTCATAAGCCTTAAAAATGGAGGCGTCGGGCGCCATATTTTCTCTCCTCGTATTAGTCCGCAGGCGCCGGAACGGGGCCTGCGCCTGCTTCAGGTAATTAGATAATTGTAGCCAATCGGTGACTTCCGCCCCCAACCCGATTGCAACCGTTGGCAAACTCACGGCCGCGCCGACGCGAGGGGCCGCCAACCATTACAATCAGGGCACGTCTACCACCATGGCGGCCGTTGCGCCGCCCGCAAGTTTTATGGACAAACAGACTCTTTCCAAAGCCCGCGTTCTCGTGACGGGCGATGCCATGCTGGACCGCTACTGGTTCGGTGACGCCGAACGCATCTCCCCCGAAGCGCCGGTTCCCGTCGTGCGCATCAGCCGCACCGAAGAGCGCCTCGGCGGCGCGGCCAACGTCGCGGTCAACATCGCCAGCGTCGGCGCCCGTTCCTCCCTGCTCTGCGTCGTCGGCAACGACGAGCCCGGCCGCACGCTCGAGCGCTTCGCGCGCGAACAGGGCATTACGCCGCACTTCCAGTTCGACGAATCGCTCGACACGACCGTCAAGCTGCGCGTCGTGGCCCGCCAGCAGCAGATGCTTCGCTGCGACTTCGAGTCGCATCCCGCCGAGGAGGTCCTCAACAAGCACCTCGACAAGTTCCGCGCCCTGCTCGCCGAACACGACGCCCTGATTCTCTCCGACTACGGCAAGGGCGGCCTCTCCCACATCGTCTCCATGATCGCCATGGCGCGCGATGCGGGCATCCCCGTCCTCATCGATCCCAAGGGCGACGACTACTCACGCTACCGCGGCGCCACGATGCTCACGCCCAACCGCTCTGAACTCCGCCAGGTCGTCGGCTCCTGGAGGACCGAGGAGGAGCTCACCGCCAAGGCCCAGGGCCTGCGCGCCGAGCTCGGCCTCAAGTACCTCCTCCTCACCCGCAGCGAGGAAGGCATGACCCTTTACTTTGAAGACGGCCAGATCACCGTGCCCACTCAGGCGCGCGAGGTCTACGACGTCTCGGGCGCGGGCGACACCGTCATCGCCATCCTCGCCACCATGCTCGCCACGGGCATGCCCGTCGAGGAGGCCGTCCGTACGGCCAACCGTGCCGCCGGCGTGGTCGTCGGCAAGCTCGGCACCGCCACTGTTTCTTATGAAGAACTCTTTTAAGGATTGACTGCCATGAGCATTCTCGTCACCGGCGCCGCCGGCTTCATCGGCTGCAACAACGTTCTCGCCCTCAACGAGCGCGGCATCACCGACATCATCGCCGTCGACAATCTCGAGCGCGGCGAAAAGTACCAGAACCTTGCCAAGTGCAGCATCTCCGACTACTTCGACAAGCGCGACTTCATCGCCCGCGTGCGTGACGGCTCCGCTCCGAAGCCCGAGGCGATCTTCCATCAGGGCGCCTGCTCCGACACGATGGAGCACGACGGCAAGTACATGATGGAGAACAACTACCGCTACACGCTTGAGCTCTACCGCTGGGCTCAGAAACTCGGCATTCCCTTCATCTACGCCTCCTCCGCCGCCACGTACGGCGCGCACCAGGAGTTCATCGAGGACGTCCGCTATGAAGGCCCGCTCAACGTCTACGGCTACTCCAAGTACCTCTTTGACCAAGTGCTTCGCCGCGAACTCAAGAGCCTTCGCGCTCCCGTGATCGGCCTGCGCTACTTCAACGTCTACGGCCCGAATGAGCAGCACAAGGGCCGCATGGCCTCCGTCGCCTTTCACCAGTACTTCCAGTACCGCCGCACGGGCAAAGTCAAGCTCTTTGAAGGCTGCCTCGGCTACGGCAACGGCGAGCAGTCCCGCGACTTCGTCTATGTCGGCGACGTCTGCAAGGTGCTCATGCACTTCCTCGACAAGCCCGTCTCCGGCGTCTACAACTGCGGCACGGGCCGAGCCCAGCCGTTCAACGACGTCGCCCTGTCCGTGATCAACGCCCTGCGCGAACACGACGGCAGGCAGCAGCTCACGCTCGAAGAGGCCGTCGCGACGGGCGAGCTCGAGTACATCGCGTTCCCCGAAGCCCTCAAGGGCAAGTATCAGGCCTTCACGCAGGCCAACCTCGAGAACCTGCGCAAGGCCGGCTGCGACGTCGAGTTCCGCACGGTTCAGGAGGGCACCCGCGAGTACATGCAGAACCTCCTCGCCACCTTCCCGAACGTGGAAGAATGATGAGGAAGGCCGCATTTCTCGACCGTGACGGCGTGATCAACATCGATCACGCCTACGTCCACAAGATCGAGGAGTTCGACTGGGTTCCGGGCGTCCTTGAGGCCGCCCGCACCCTCTCGGAGGCAGGCTACCTGCTCGTCGTGGTCACCAACCAGTCGGGCATCGGGCGCGGATACTACGACGAAGCCGCCTTCGCCCGCCTCACCGACTGGATGAAGGCCCGCTTCGCCGAGGCGGGCGCACCCGTCGCGGGCGTCTACTTCTGTCCGCACCATCCCGAAAAGGCGAATCCGCCCTACCGCATGGACTGCGACTGCAGGAAGCCCCGTCCCGGCATGCTTCTCAAGGCGGCCGAGGACCTCGGCATCGACCTTTCGGCCTCGATCATGTTCGGCGACAAGCCGGGCGACATGACGGCAGGCCGCGCCGCGGGCTGCGTTGAGCGCATTCAGCTCGGTACCGACGGCCTTGAGGCCCCCGTTCCCTCCGAGGACGCCACTGGGGCCTTCAGGAGTCTGGCCGACGCCGTCGCCTCCCCTTGGTTCGCACAACTCAAGCAAAGGAGTCTCCCGTGAGCACCCGTCTGCCCGCCCCCGCCTTTGAAGGCAAGATCTGCACGATGGACGAGCTCGCCGAGCGCGCCGCCGCGCTTGCGCATCCGGTCGTCATGACCAATGGCGTCTTCGACATCCTGCACCGCGGCCACGTCACCTACCTCGCCCAGGCCCGCAGCCTCGGCGCCAGTCTCGTCGTGGCCATCAACAGCGACGCCTCCGTCAAGATGCTCGGCAAGGGCGACGACCGTCCGATCAACACCGAGGCCGACCGCGCCGCCGTGCTCGCCTCGCTCGAGTCCGTCTCCCTCGTGGTCGTCTTCCAGGGCAAGGTGCCGCTCAAGGCCGTCGAGCTCGCCCACCCCGACATCTACGTCAAGGGCGGCGACTACCGCATCGAGGACCTCCCCGAGGCGAAGCTCGTCTCCACCTGGGGCGCCAGGACCGTCACGGTTCAGTTCGAGCACGAACGCTCCACCACGGCCCTTTTGAAGAAGGTCCGCGGCGCCTGACGGCCTCTCGAAGCCCTCTGAAACAACAAAACCCGCACGGGTGTCGGCCTGTGCGGGTTTTTGTCATTCGTGCGGAAGGCGGGATCAGTTGATCTTGAAGCCGCGCTTGCGTGCGAAGTGAATGGTCGCGTCAAGGAAGCCCTGCTTGCTGCCGCAGTCAAAGCGCGTGCCCTCGAAGCGGTGGGCGTAGGTCGGCACCGTGTCGAGCGACGAAGCGATGCCGTCGGTGAGCTGGATTTCACCGCCGACGCCGACCGTGACCTTCTCGAGGTAGTCGAAGACTTCAGGTTCGAAGACGTAGCGGCCAATCACGGCCATGCGGGACGGCGCGACCTTGGGATCGGGCTTCTCGACGATGCCGCGCATCTGGGAGGTCTGCAGGCTCGTGTCATCCACGCTCACGATGCCGTACTTGTTCGTGGCTTCGGGAGCGACGTCCTGAACGGCGATCACGGAACCGCCGCCGCGGGCCTCGCGCACGGCCGTCAGCTGGCCGATGCAGGAGCTCGGAGCGTCGACGAGGTCGTCGGCGAGCATGACGCCGAAGGGCTCGTCACCCACGACGGGCTTGGCGCACAGCACGGCGTGGCCGAGGCCGAGGGCCTTGGGCTGACGGATGTAGATGCACTTGACGCCGGCGGGAACGATACCACGCACGAGCTCGAGAAGCTCGTCCTTGCCCTTTTCCTCAAGCTCGCGCTCGAGTTCGGGATAGGAGTCGAAGTGGTCCTCGATGGCGCGCTTGTTGCGGCCGGTCACGAAGATCATTTCGGTGATGCCCGCCGCAGCGGCTTCCGCCACTGCGTACTGGATCAGGGGCATATCGACCACGGGGAGCATTTCCTTGGGCATCGCCTTCGTGGCGGGAAGAAAGCGGGTGCCGAGACCGTTGACGGGGAACACGACTTTGCGAACAGGCTTCATTGTCTTGTGACCAATAAAAAGTACAATTGAGAAAATCAGGGTTGTCCCTCAGTCGGGACAATCAACGCTGAAATTGTCGTAAAGACTAGCACGAATTAGAGATTCTTATGGTCACGAACCCGTACTTCGCCATCGGCGACCTGCAGGGCTGTCTGGAAAGCCTGGACGGTCTGCTCGAACAGCTCCCGGAGGACGCCCCGCTCATCTTCCTCGGCGACCTCGTCAACAGGGGGCCCGAATCGCTAGCGACCCTTCGGCGCGTCGCTGGCCTCGGCAGCAGGGCGCGATGCCTGCTCGGCAACCACGACCTGCACCTTCTGGCCGTGGCGGCGGGTGCGAGCAAGGTGCACAAGAAGGACACGATCGGAGAAATCTTCGAGGCGCCCGACGCGGACGAACTCATCGAGTGGCTCAGGCACCAGTCCATCATGATCGAAACCGAGGACGCCGTCTTCGTGCATGCGGGCGTTCATCCGCTCTGGACGCTGGAAAAGGCCAGGGGACTCGCACGCGAGGCCGAGGCCGTGCTGTCGGGGCCCGACTGGAAGGCCATGCTCCAACAGATGTACGGCAACAGCGACTGGGACGACGGGCTCAAGGGCGGCGAGCGCATGCAGGCCATTCTCAACTGCTTCACGCGCATGCGCTTCGTGGACAAAAAGACGGCCGAGCTCGACTTCAAGCAGAAGGAGGACATCGGCTCCGCACCCAAGCACCTGATCCCGTGGTTCGAATACTCGAAGCGCCCCATGGCGGGCACGCCCATCTGCTTTGGCCACTGGTCCATGCTGGGCCTCATCCGCCGCGACGACATCGTGGCCATCGACACGGGATGCCTGTGGGGCGGGAAGCTCACCGCCGTGCGCTTCCCCGACAGGCGGATCTATCAGGAGGACTGCCCCTGCTGGGCAGACCCCTTCAAATACAAATAAGTCCGTCTCAGACGGTCTTTTCGGCTTCGGCCTTCGTTTCGGACATGGCCTGCAGGCGGCGCCTGCGGGCCTCTTCGCGTTCAGCGGTGACGTCGGAGACGCCGAGCGCCCCCGACATAAGCGCGGATGCCTCAAGGCAGAGCGCCTGGCGGGTCTTGCCGTCGACGGAGACGGGATCGAGCACCGTCACCTCGACGCCGAGTCCCGGCGTGAAGAGGATTCGCTTGAGGACCGTGAAGAGCGCGACGTCCCCCGCATAGGAAACGAGCCCGCTCGGCTTGCCGTCGAGCGTGTATCGGAGCGTCACGGGCAGAATCTGCGCGCCCGAGCGGACGGCGGCCTCGAAGAGATTCGGATGAAAAGGCAGAAGCTCAAGGCCGTTGCCCGTCGTGCCCTCGGGAAAGAAGAGCACGTTGGTGCCCTCGTTGATGGCGCCCGCCATGGCATCGGCGATCTCAAGCACGGCGCGCTTGCGGCTGCGGTCGATGAAGAGCGTGCCTGTTCCCCTGGCGATGAAGCCGAAGACGGGCCAGGAGGCGATCTCCTTCTTGGCGACGAAGCGGCACGGAAGGACCGCATCGAGGATGAAGATGTCGATGAAGGAAACGTGGTTTGCACAGACCATGTAGCCCGGTCCCTCTCCGTTCACGCCGCATTCGGCGCTCTGCGCGACGGGCACCGCGCCCCTGACGGTCATGCGCACGCCGAGCACGCGCATGAGCACGCGGCAGACGCGCCTGACGCAGCGGCCGCGGCCCTTGCGGCCGACCAGCGGGAAAAGCACGAGAAGGATGAAGAGGATCACAAGGATCATGATCCCCACGGCGGCCATGCGGCCGCATCCGATGACATAGCGCATGAAAGGCTTCCTCAGGCGACGGCGTCCTGCTCGTCGAAGTACTGCTGCAGGATGACGGCGGCGGCCTCGTCGTCGATCTTGTCCGCGCCGTGTTCGACCATCACGGACGAGAAGCGCTCGTCGACGGTGCGCACGGGCAGGCGGAAGCGGCCGCCGAGCTGGCGGGCGAAGCGCTCGCAGCGGGGCGTGAGGTCGCAATCCGTGCCGTCCCCGTGACGGGGTACGCCGACCACCAGAAGCACGGGCTCCCATTCCTTCACGAGGGCCTCGACGGCCTTCCAGCGCTCGTCGTTCGTTCTGGCATGAATGATCGTGACGGGCTGCGCGCTGCGCGTGAGCGTATTGCCCGAGGCGACGCCGGTTCTGGCCAGTCCGAAGTCAAAGCAGAGTACGGTTCCTTCCTGCATGCTCGATCCTGCAAAAAACTGTGATTATACGGCCGGGCCGCACGCCGATTCGGGAAGACTGTTGTTGCAATCACGCCACAGCATTACAATGCCACCACCCCAGGGGACGGCGCTCCCGCGCCTCCCGTCTTCACCTCGCAGGACCCAGACATGAACATTCTGCTCACCGGCGGCATGGGCTTCATCGGCTCCCATACGGCCGTCGTGCTCATCGAGGCCGGCCATGACGTCGTGCTCTTCGACAATCTCTCCAACGCCGACCGCTCCGTTCTCGACCGAATCGAGACGATCACGGGCCGTCGCCCCGTCTTCATCGAAGGCGACATCCGCGACGCCGCCGCCATGGAGAAGGCGCTCGACGGCGTCGACGCCGTCATTCACTTCGCAGGCCTCAAGGCCGTGGGCGAATCCGTCAGCAAGCCCGTCGAGTACTACGACAACAACGTCAACGGCACGCTCGTGCTGCTCGCGGCCATGCGCAGGAAGGGCGTCAACCGCATCATCTTCAGCTCCTCGTCGACGGTCTACGGCACGCCCGAGACGCTTCCCCTCACCGAGGATTGCCCGACCGGCGAACCGACGAACCCGTACGGCCGCTCGAAGCTGCACATCGAGCAGATTCTCGCGGACGTCTGCCGCGCCTATCCCGAATTCAGCGCCGTCTGCCTGCGCTACTTCAACCCGATCGGCGCCCATCCCTCGGGCCTCATCGGCGAGGATCCCAACGGCATTCCGAACAACCTGCTGCCCTACGTCGCCCGCGTGGCTCACGGCACGCTGCCCCGCCTGCGCGTCTTCGGACACGACTACCCGACGCCCGACGGCACGGGCGTGCGCGACTTCATCCACGTGATGGACCTCGCCGACGGCCACGCCAAGGCCGTGCCCTACATCATGAACCACACGGGTTGGATTGCCATCAACCTCGGTTGCGGCCGCGGCTACAGCGTCCTCGAAGTCGTCAAGGCCTTTGAAAAGGCCAGCGACCGTTCCGTTCCCTACGAACTCGTCGACCGCCGCGAGGGCGACATCGCCGCTAACTGGTGCGACCCCGCCCGCGCCGAAAGGCTCCTCGGATGGAAGGCCTCCCGCACGATCGACGACATGTGCAGGGACGCCTGGAACTTCGAGTCCAACAAGCGCTGACGCACCGCTCCCCTACAGGAGAGTCAAAGTTATCCACGGCCGCCCCCTTGGCGGCCGTTTTCATTTCATCTTATTGAAATTCAATGAGATTCAGACTCTCATTTTTGAGTTATCCACAGGGATTTTTTGGCCTCAACAACGATATCCACAGACTTATCCACACCCTTCATCCACCGTTCCGTCCGCGGAAACTCGTCCTTTTTGAGACTCGAGAGCCGGCAGTTGAGCGGCCTGAAGCCGTCGTCGGCATCCGTTCTCCGCATGCCCTCCCTGGCCTTTCGGAAGCGAACGGCCAGCTTGAATTCACCGAGCTTGATGGCCCGGTCCTCGGCCGCCTCCAGTGCATGAACGGCCATATCGGCCCTGCTGATCCAGCCGCCTTCCTCCACGTAGTGGACCGTCGTCAATCGATCGACAGGCGTCAGTTCGGGCAGGGCGTCCCAGGTCCATCGGGCGAGCGCCTCCGTCGAAGTAGGCGTACCGATCTGAGAGGCGGTCACGCAGAGAGCCCTGCCCTCGGCCGCCGCCGACAGAATGGCGTTCACGAAGTCGCGCTCGCCGCTGTGAAGCCAGCCCGCGCGCACGATCGCCCCCGAAACGCCGCTTTCCTCAAGGAGCCTCTCCCCCTCGTGCTTCGTGACGCCGTAGACGCCCGCCTGTCTGGGATGGGCCTCGGAAGCTTCGTTCCAGGGTGAGGAACCCTCTCCCGAAAAGACATAGTCCGTCGAGAAGTGCACGATCCTGACGCCCGTGCGGGCGAAAAGACGCCCCATGGCACCGGGCGCCACGGCATTGACGGCCCGCGCAGCGGCCGCGTTCGTCTGGGCGCCCGCCACGTCCGTCCAAGCCGCGGCATTGATCACGACGTCGGGCCTAGCGAGCGCAATGACGGCTTCGACCGCCCGAATGTCCGTTACATCAAGCTCCGCATGCGTCAGCGCCGTCACTTCGAGCGTCTGCGGACGGCTCTCCCAAAGCGCCCTGCCGAGACGGCCCGACGCACCAAAAATCATCACGGACACAGATGCATTTCCTTATATCGACTTATAAAACACGCTTCAGATAAGGCGACGAGACGCTGTCGGACTCCGCCACTTCTTCAGGCGTGCCCTCGGCCATGATGACGCCTCCGTTCTCACCGCCGTCGGGGCCCATGTCGACCACGTAATCGGCGCACTTGACGACGTCGAGGTTGTGCTCGATGAGGAGGACGGTGTTGCCCTGATCCGTCAGGCGGCGCAGGACGCCGAGAAGCTGCTCGATGTCCTTGAAGTGAAGGCCCGTCGTGGGTTCGTCGAGGATGTAGAGCGTGCGGCCCGTTTCGGGTCGCGACAGCTCGGCGGCGAGCATGATGCGCTGGGCCTCGCCGCCCGAGAAGGTCGTCGCGCTCTGGCCGAGCTTGATGTAGCCGAGGCCGACGTCGGCGAGCGCCTGCAGGACGCGCTTGATCTTCGGATAGGCGTCGAAGAACGGGAGCGCCTCGTCGACGGTCATCTCGAGCACGTCGGCGATGTTCCTGCCCTGATAGGTCACCTCAAGCGTCTCCCTGTTGTAGCGGCGTCCATGGCAGACGTCGCAGGGCACGTAGACGTCGGGCAGGAACTGCATCTGCATGCAGACGATGCCGTCGCCCTGACAGGCCTCGCATCGGCCTCCCTTGACGTTGAAGCTGAAGCGGCTTGCCGCGTAGCCGCGTTCGCGCGCAGTCTGCGTCTGTTCGAACACCTCGCGGATGGCGGAGAAGATGCCCGTATAGGTCGCAGGGTTCGAACGGGGCGTGCGTCCGATGGGCGACTGGTCGACCATGATGACCTTGTCGAAGGCCTCGATGTTCTCGATGCGTCCGTACGGAAGCGGCCGCATCGTCGTCGCACGGTTGATCGTGCGGGACATCGCCGCATAGAGCGTGTCGATGACGAGCGAGGACTTGCCCGAGCCCGAAACGCCTGTCACGACGCTCAGAAGTCCGACGGGAACCCTGAGGGTGACGTTGCGCAGGTTGTGGCCGCAGGCGCCCGAAAGCGTAAGCCAGCCGCGCTCGGGCTTGAGGCGCTCCTTCGGCACGGGAATCTTCAGCTCGCCCCTGAGGTATTTGCCCGTCAGGGAGCGCTCGCTTGCCATGACCTCCTCGGGCGTGCCGGCAGCGAGAACCTCGCCGCCCTTCTCGCCCGCACCGGGCCCCATGTCGACGAGATAGTCGGCCGAACGCATGGCGTCCTCGTCATGCTCGACGACGATGACGGTGTTGCCGAGGTCCCTCAGGTCGGCGAGGCTCTTCAAAAGCCTTTCGTTGTCACGCTGATGCAGGCCGATGCTCGGCTCGTCCAGAACGTAAAGCACGCCCGAGAGCCCCGAGCCGATCTGGCTCGCAAGCCTGATGCGCTGCATCTCGCCGCCCGACAGCGTGTCGGCGCGGCGGTTCAGGGAGAGATAGCCCAGACCCACGTTCTCAAGGAAGGCGAGGCGGCTCGAGATGGCCGCCGTCAGACGCTCGGCCACCGCAGCCCTGCGCTCCGAGAACTCAAGTCCCGCGAACGCCGCTCGAAGCTGCGAGAGGCTCATCGAGTTCATCTCGCCGTAGGAGTAGCGCTTGTCTCCGTCCCCCACGTAGACGGACAGAAGCTCGGGGCGAAGTCGTTCGCCCTTGCAGACGGGACAGGTGACGTCGGAGCGGTACGTCTCGAGACCCTGCCTCATGTAGCTGAGGGTCCTCGGATCGTCCCACTGCCTCTGCAGGTCGTTCATCACGCCGATGAAGGGCACCCGTAGCTTGCGCGTCTGCTCGTTGCCATAGAGGAAGACCTGCTTCACCTCTTCCGGATACTCGCACCAGGGCGTGCGGACGGACACGCCGAGCACATCCGCCGCAGCGGAGATGAGCTTGAACTTGACGCCGTTCCTCGCATCCCATCCCGGGATGGCGCCCGCCTCAATCGATCCCGTCTCGGCCGTTACGACCTTCCCTGCGTCGAAGGCCCGCACGGTGCCCGTGCCTTCGCAGGCCGTGCAGCATCCGGCGGGATTGAAGGGGGAGAAGTGAATGGGTTCGAGCGCAGGAACGCTGAAACTGCAGAGCGGACAGGCGAACTGCGTGCTGAACTCGTAGTGCATCCCCGTGCCGAACTCCTCGATGTAGACGCGGCCGTTGCTCAGGTCGGATGCGCTCTGGCAGCTTTCAGCCAGACGAGTGCGGGCCTCGGGCGAGACCTTGAGACGGTCGACCACGACGTCCACGTCGTGCGGCCGGCCGTCGTTGAGGGACGGGGCAACCTCGAGAACCTGAACGACGCCGTCGATCCTGAACCTCACGTAGCCATCGGCGAGGGACTTCTCGAAATACGCCTTGAAGTTGCCCGTCTTGCCGCGAGAAACAGGCGCGAGCACCATGATCTTCGCGCCGTCCGAGAGCGTGAGCGTGCGGTCGACGATCGAGGCGATCGAGCTCATCTCCAGATGCTTGCCGTGCTCGGGGCAGTAGGGCACGCCCGCGCGGGCGAAGAGAAGCCTCATGTAGTCCGAGATTTCGGTGACGGTGCCCACGACCGAGCGCGACGAGCCCGAACTCCTGCGCTGTCCGATGGCGATGGAGGGCGAAAGTCCATCGATGCCGTCGACGTCGGGCCTCGGACGCAGCTCAAGGAACTGCCGCGCATAAGCCGAAATGCTCTCCACGTAGCGGCGCTGCCCCTCCGCGTAAAGCGTGTCGAAGGCGAGCGAACTCTTGCCGCTGCCCGAAAGTCCCGTGATGACCGTGAGCTTGTCTCGCGGGATATCCAGACTGACGTTCTTGAGGTTGTGGGTGCGCGCGCCACGCACGGAAATGGCTTTCATCATGTGAAGACGGCTCTTAAGGGCAAAATCAAACTAACAAATATAGACTGTCCTACCGTTCGGGGAAAGGATGTCCTCCCGACTTTTCATTCATACGGCTACTCATGCGCGCCAAACACGATCCCTCAAACGCCTCCGGAGCCATGACGGCTCAGGAGAAGCGTTCCAGCATCTCCCTCGCAGGCATTTTCGCCCTGCGCATGCTCGGACTCTTCCTCATTCTTCCCGTCTTCGCAGTCTATGCCAGGCACCTGCCCGGCGGAGACAGCGACTTTCTCGTCGGCCTCACGCTCGGCATCTACGGCCTCACCCAGAGCGTCCTGCAGATTCCGTTCGGCGCCGCGAGCGACCGTCTCGGCCGCAAGCCCGTCATCGTCGCCGGCCTTCTGCTCTTCATTGCAGGCAGCGTCATCGCCGCCATGGGCACCACGATCTGGGCCGTCATGATCGGCCGCGCGCTTCAGGGCGCGGGCGCCATCTCCGCCGCCGTCACCGCGCTCATTGCGGACAGCGTGCGCGACCACGTCATCACGAAGGCCATGGCGCTCGTCGGCGCCTCGATCGGCCTCACCTTCGCGTTCAGCCTCGTCGCCGCCCCGCCGCTCACCGAACTCTGGGGCGTGCCCGGACTCTTCTGGCTCACGGCCGTCCTTTCCGCAGGCGCCGTCTGGATCGTCCTCAAGGTCGTGCCCGACGTGCCCGCCGTCGCCGCCGAGGAGGCGGACGACCACCAGCCCTGGCCCAAGGTCGCCTTCGACCCTCAGCTCATGCGCCTCAACGCGGGCATCTTCTGCCTGCACTGCGTGCAGATGGCCCTCTTCGTCGTCATTCCGACGCAGCTCGTCGAGATGGGACTTCCCGTCCTGCACCACTGGTACATCTATCTTCCCGCCGTGCTCATCGGCTTCGCCGTCATGATGAAGCCCATCATCTGGGCCGAGCGCAACCGCAAGGTCGCCTCGCTCCTGCGCATGAACGTGCTCCTTCTCGCGGTCGTCTTCGTGCTCTTCTCCTTCCTGATGCACTCCGTCTGGGAGGTGGCCTTCCTCGTGACGCTCTTCTTCATCGGCTTCAACATCCTCGAGGCCACGCTGCCCGGCCTCATCTCGCGCACGGCCCCCAAGGCCGACAAGGGGCTTGCACTCGGCATCTACAACACGACGCAGAGCTTCGGGCTCTTCGTCGGCGGCGCCGCGGGCGGTTGGATCGCCCAACATTTTTCATCGCAGGCCGTGTTCTATGCATCGAGTTTTGCTATGCTTTGCTGGTTCCTGCTTGCACTTGGCCTCAAGGAGCCCAAGCCCCGCAGACAGCATGAACAAGGTGAAGCAATTCAAGTTCGATAGATATAATTTTGCAAGTTAGTTAATCATGGCTTCCATCAACAAGGTAATCCTGATCGGCAATCTCGGCCGAGATCCCGAAACCCGCTACACGACGGACGGCGGCACCGCCATCACGACGCTCAACATCGCCACGACGCGCCGCTACCGCAACGCCGAAGGCCAGACCGTCAGCGAAACCGAATGGCACCGCGTGGTCCTCTTCTCCCGCCTTGCCGAAATCGCCAAGGAATACCTCCACAAGGGCAGCCAGTGCTACATCGAAGGCCGCCTGCGCACCCGCAAGTACCAGGCCAAGGACGGCACTGACCGCTACGCCACCGAAATCATCGGCGAAACGATGCAGCTCCTCGACCGCCGCCAGTCCGACAACCAGGGCATGGACGACGGCTTCGAAAGCGCTCCGCGCGCCTCGCGTCCCGCTCCCCAGCCAGCTCCCCAGCCGGCCCGCCAAAGCGCTCCGGTGACGTCCAACACCCCCTTCGACCAGCTTGAAGGCGACGACGTTCCGTTCTAAGCCGTGCGCGGAACCTTAGTGCCGCCCCGTGCGCTTTCGCCTTCATGCGAATCAGGCAAGCGCACCAGCAAACAAAATGAAAGGTCCGAAGCTCACGCTTCGGACCTTTCTGCTTTTCCGCTGCGCTCCCGCGTCACTCGTGACGCACCGCCTCGATCGGGTCGAGCTTGGCCGCACGTCTGGCGGGGAAGAAGCCGAACACCACGCCCGTGAGGGCCGACACGGTGAAGGCGAGCAGATTGATGCCCGGGCTGAAGATGAAGGGCACGCCCATGTAGACCGCAAGGGCCTTCGAGACGCCAAGAGCCGCCAGCACGCCGAGCGCGCCCCCCATGCAGCCGAGCATCAGCGCCTCGATCAGGAACTGGAGCAGCACCTCGCGCTCGAGGGCGCCGATGGCGAGTCGGATGCCGATTTCACGGGTTCGCTCCGTCACAGACACCAGCATGATGTTCATGATGCCGATGCCGCCCACGAGCAGGCTCACGGCCGCCACTGCGGCGAGCAGCGTAGTCATGATCTGCGTGGTGGATGCCACCTTGGCGGCGATCTCCGCCGTGTCCAGAATCTGGAAGTTGTCGTCATCGCCGTCGGAGAGGCTGCGCCTCTCGCGCATGAGCTCCGTGACGGCATCGCGCAGGCGGTCTCGGTCCGACTGCGGATTCACCGAAACCAGAAGGGCGCCGACTCGGTTCTTGCCGAGGATGCGGCGTTGGAGCGTCTTGATCGGCATGACGAGCAGGTCGTCCTGGTCGCCGCCCATGGCGGCCGTACCCTTGGTCTTGAGAAGGCCCACGACCCTGCACGAGAAGCTTCCCGTGCGGATGGTGCGTCCGATGACCTCCGCTCTTTCGCCGAAGAGCTCCTTCTGAATGGTGCCGCCGATCACGCAGACGGCGGCACCCGACTGCATTTCGCCCTGCTCGAAGGTGCGTCCGTCGACGATTTCGCGGTTGTCGATCGTAAAGTAGTTGTTGTCCGTGCCGATCACGCTCGTCTGCCAGTTGCGCCCGTTGGCCACGACCGTCATGGTCTTGGAGGCCTGAGGCGCCACGGCGACGATGCCCGCGATCTGGCGCTTGAGCGCATCGGCATCCTCGAGCGTGAAGTTCGGCGCGCCCACGCTCTGGCCTGGCCCCATGCGAAGACCGGGACGCAGCATCAGCTGGTTGTTGCCGAAGGACTCGATCTGCGTGCGAATGGCCTGCGAGGCCCCGTTGCCGACCGTCACCATCGTGATCACGGCCATGACGCCGATCACGACGCCGAGCACGGTGAGCAGGCTTCTGAGCGGATTTCGACTGATCTGGCGCACGGCCAGCACGAATGCATTCCCGATCATGACGCGGCCTCCGTCTTGCTGTCGCTGATGAGCAGGCCGTCCCTGAAGACAAGGTGGCGCTTTGCGTAGCGGGCCATGTCGGGCTCGTGCGTGACGAGCACGACCGTGATGCCGTCCTCGGCGTTGAGGGCCGAAAGAAGCGCCATGATCTCCTCGCTTCGCGCCGTGTCAAGACTGCCCGTCGGCTCGTCTGCGAGAAGCAGCTTCGGGCGCGTGACGATGGCGCGCGCAATCGCGACGCGCTGCTGCTGTCCGCCCGAGAGCTCCGCCGGCGTATGGTGCTCCCACTCCAGCAGGCCTACGCGGTCGAGCGCGGCCCGCGCCAGCTTGCGGCGCTCGGAGGCGCCCATGCCGCGGTAGAGGAGCGGAAGCTCCACGTTCTCAAGCGCCGTCGTTCTGGCGAGAAGATTGAAGCCCTGAAAGACGAAGCCGAGGTACTTGCGCCGCAGGAGCGCACGCTGGTCGCGCGACAGGCTCTCGACGTGCATTCCGCTGAAGAGATACGCACCCGCCGTCGGGCTGTCGAGCGCGCCGATGATGTTCATGGCCGTCGACTTGCCCGAGCCCGACGCGCCCATAATGGCGACGAATTCGCCCTCGTCAATCGAAAAGCTCACGCCGCGCAGGGCCTCGAAGGCCGCCTCGCCCGTGCCGTAGCGCTTGCGGATGTCGACGAGTTCAACTAGTGGCTGTCCCATTGCGTCTCCTCAGGCGCCCTTCTGCTGGTCGACGACGACCTTGTCGCCCTCGGCGATGTCGCCCGAGACGATTTCGGTCTGCATGCCGTCGGTGAGACCCGTGACGACGTCTACGCGCACGGGCTTGCCGTCACGCAGCACGTAAACGGTCCTGCTCGCCTGGCCGTGCTGGGCAATCTCCTTGACCTTCTTGCTGGCGGCGCCGTGGGGCGGCCCCGGCATCATGGCATTCATCTTCGGCTTGTCGCTCTCCGATGCGGCCTTGGGACGGAAGCGGAAGGCGGAATTGGGGACAAGGAGCACGTCCTGCTTGTCGGCCGTCGAGATCGTGGCCGAAGCCGTCATGCCGGGGCGCAGCTGCATCTGCTGGTTGTCGACCTGAAGATAGGCCGTGTAGGTCACCACGTTCTCCGTCGTCGTGGCGCCGTAGGAAACCTTGGTCAGTTCAGCGGGGAAGCGGCGGTTCGGATAGGCGCTCACCGTAAAGTAGGCCTTCTGCCCCTGCTTGACGACGCCGATGTCGGCCTCGTCGACGGACACCTCGAGCTCAAGCTGACTCAGATCGGTGGCGAGCGTCAGCAGCTCGACCGCCTGCAGGCTTGCCGCCACCGCATAGCCGGGCTCGACCGAACGGGCGAGCACCACGCCGTCGATGGGAGACTTGATGTCGGCCTTGGAGAGATCGTTCTCAGCCGTCTGGAGCGAGGCCTTGGCGTCGGCGATGTTCGCATCGGCCACGGCGACCGCCGCACGCGCCGTGTCAACGGACGCGGCCTGCGTCTCAAGCTCGGTCTTGCTCGGCATGGTGCCCTTGGAGAGACGATTGAGCTCCTGCATGCGCTTGAGCTTGAGCTCCGCCTCCCTCAGGCTCGCCGCACTCTGCCTGCGGCCGGCCTCCGCGCTTCGCAGCGAGGCCCTGTTCTGAAGCACCTTCGCCTCGAGATTGCGCTTGTCAAGCACGATGAGGCTCTGGCCCTCCTTGATCTCGTCGTTGACGTCGACGTTCACCTCGCGCACGATGCCCGAAAGCTCGGAACCGAGCGAGACGGTGCGCACAGGCGCGAGCGTGCCGTCCGCGGACACGCTGACGTGCACGTCCCCTCGCTCGACGGCCTCGGTCACGTACTTGACGGCGTTGGTGTTCTGCGTGCCCTGATACCAGTACCAGGCGCCTGCCACGAGCGCGGCCAGAACTCCGCCCGCCGCCCAGAGAACATAGCGCGAACGGCTTTCATCCTTGAGCAGAAGCTTCGTGCGGTCGTTGTTTTCTTGTTCGGTCATCTTGCACTCTCCTGTGCCTTCCAGGCGCCGCCCAGGGCGCGGTAGAGCTTCACGTGCCGAAGGGAAAGCTCCGTCATGTTGTTCGTCACGCTCTCCCTCAGGGTGAGGAGGCGCTGCTGTGCTTCAAGAAGCATCGAATAGTCGCCGATGCCCGACCTGTATTCGAGCCCCGTGAGCTCGTAGGTCTTCTCCGTGTGCTGAAGGGCCGTCCTGAGAAGCGCCGTTCGGTCCTGTGCGGACCGGATGCCGTTGAGGGCGTTGTCCGTCTCCTCAAGCGCCTTCACGATGACGGATAGGTAGTTCGCCTTCGCCTTGTCCAGCGATGCGGCGGCCCTCTCCTCCTGTGCGGCCAGACTGCCCCAGTTGAGCACGGGCATGGACAGCGCGCCGATCAGGGACGCGATGCCCGTGCCGCTCGCGCCGAGGGCGCCGAGCGTCGCGGCCTGCGTGCCGAGCGAGCCCGAGAGCGACAGCGTCGGGAAATAGCTTTCGCGGGCGCTCCTGAGATCGGCGCCTGCAGCCAGAAGAGAGGCCTGCGCGCTGCGGATGTCAGGACGCTTCATCATC
>OGMV01000147.1_pt1 | contig 46002 bp, 61 predicted proteins | sample 1573341 | NCBI WGS metagenome assembly OGMV01 (sample SAMEA2581994, study PRJEB24529) | metagenome | biome: Human gut stool | place: China | collected 2011 | reverse complement strand
GCTAAAAAATAAAATATGAAAAGAAGTAATATTAATACAGCAAAAAGCGACAAGTCCTATAATCTGGACTTGTCGGAAGTATACAGGGTGACATTCCAAAAAGATTTCGGTGCATTTAAAGCGGGGGATGAAACCCATGTTTCTCTTCCGATTGCGATGAAATGGGTAAAGATGGGAATAGTTTCAGAAACTTCTGAAATTACTTCTGCGGCCGCCACTGCAGGATGCTCTGACCTTTTGAAAAAAGATAAGAAGAAAGGAGAATAAACGATGATTATTGACGGCTCATATTTTACAGGATTGCTAAGTCTCGGTATAATCTGGGATATAGACGATGATTCAATCACAAGAAAAGCAGAACGGGATAACCTCCAATCGTATATCGATTTATACGAGAGAAAGTTTCTCCAAATGGTCTTGGGAAAAAGTATGAGCCGTGAATTCATTGAATATCTTCTATCAGGCAAAAATGATATCGATAAATGGGAAAGGTTGAAAGATAAGCTTTCCAGTAAAGGATATAGCCCAATCGCTAATTATGTGTATTTTCACTATGTTAGACGGTGTGGGGTAGTACAAACTCCGGTAGGTACTGTATATGCCTCTGATGATAAAAAGGCGGATCCAAATCCTCTTTTGATTTCTGCTTGGAATAATATGGTGCAGATGAATGAAGATTTGTATGATTTCCTAGAATCAAATAAGGAATATGGCGGCTTTGTTTTTAACACAACCATGCTTGAATGCATAAATGGACTGGGAATATGAAATCAATAAATGACATATTCAGAGATATTGTAGATAATACAGCTAAAATATATGGTAGTAATGTCTCCTATATGTTTGGAGATTGGGAATATATTGCCGGTCAGTTAACAGAATGGAGCCAGTCGCAAGAGACGAGCAAACTGAAGTTTCCTATAATATGCCTGTATTCCCCGTATATTGAGGATCGTACATCTAAGGTCCCAAACGCCAGTCTTGAGTTTATTATCATGGTAGATACTCGGAAGGAGTATCTTAATGAGGAAAGGGAAAGGGTGTCGTTCGTCAATGTTCTCCGGCCTGTTTATGATGCTTTCATAAAAAGCATACTTGCATCGCCGGACATTGTTAATGAGTATAACGGTGTAATTCCTCATTTATATACGGAAAACTACCGATATGGAAGAAAAGGCGTGGAAGCTGACGGCAAACCATTTAGAGATTTCATAGATGCTATTGAGATAAAGAATTTAAATATTAAAATTAAAAATATTAAGTGCTATGGCGAAAGAATTTAGAGAATGCGCTGGTATGGCTCAATTTAATACCGGTACTTCAAAATGTTTGCTTGATCCTGGAAAGGTAAAGGCTATTATCCTGACAATGCACGGGTACAAACTTCCGGAAAATGCAACTGCAGAACTGCTGGAAGCCGCTTGTCACGATGACAGACCTAATCGAATCTTTCCGATCAAAACTATTATTGAATATGCTCCGTCTGGCGGCGAAGCAAACAAGGCCGCAGTCGGATATGGTCCTAATAAAATCACATCTTATTCAGCAAAAGACGATGTGTGGACAGTAGACGAATATGACGCCAGTTTGAAGGCAAACCTTATGAACGCGAAAGGGATTGCTTTTGATGCGTATTTCGTGGACGAAAACAATGTTGTATATGGAATGAACGACGGCACCGATGTTCTTGCCGGTATTCCACTTTCCGGTGTTTATCCGGGAGGTCAGGACTGGGATTCATCCGGCACGGAAGCCAATCTCACTGTAGGAACCATGTTTAAGGATTACGAGAAATACGTAAAGAATGCCGATTATAATGTATACAAGTTCGATGTTGTGGAAGCTTTGAAAGGTCTTGTTTATGTTGAATTAGTAAAAGTTGGAGATTCGGGAAACATCTACAAACTGATAGAGCATTTCGGTGGTCTTGATGTAACCTCTTTCTTTGGTGCGGCATTGGCTGAAGGTGCAACAACTTGTTTTAATGGTGAGGTGTCCGCTGTTAAATTTGAGAATGGAAATTTGGTTATCACGGCAACCGGTACTCCTTCCTTGAAGTCTCCGAAGGTTCTGCAAGAGAATGGTGTTGTCGGCATTGAACAATGGGTATCATGAAAGTCGAGGGAATCAATTTCGTAGACGAAGAAGTGCGGAAAATGAAGAAAAAAGAGTTTATTGCTAAACATAAAGTCCTTTTTTCTGACCGGACTGAAGCTGAAAAAGAAAATATCCTCTCTGATATCTACGATAGGATTGTAGGTGTCAGGTCTCCTTTAGAGGATACTATTTAAAGTGGTTTGTTTTCAGGAAGGGGGAGGGCATTTGCCTTCCCTTTTCTCTTATAATTTGCGTATGGCTACAATAAAAGAAGCATTGGATAATGTGACAGCTTTTGTTAATGGGTTTGAAGGAGAGATTCAAAATACCATGGATTCGAATAAATCTCTTGTTAGGGAATTTGTGACAGAGCAGTTGTATTCAGGTGTAAATGGGAATGATAAACCTATTCGCCCTACCTATTTGAATGACCCTTGGTTTGCTACTAATGAAGCTGGGAAGTGGAAGAACAATGCGAAGGGATACGCCAAGATGAAGAAGAGAATAACAAAACCTAATCCCTCTTTCCAAGGTTATCCGGCTAGGGATATTTATACACCCAACCTCATTATAACAGGGGAATTTTATGATTCTATACGTGTCTCTTCGTCCTCAAAGGGATTGAAGATAGAAACGAGAGGAAGCGACATAGGACCGGATATAGAAAGGAAGTATGGAAGCGCCATATTGGGAGTAGGAGGGAAGTCCCGTGAACACTTCCTTAAGTATGTACTTAACCCGGCTCTCAAAAATTACTTTTCAAAATTTGGTGTATTATGAGTTGTTGGTGTCAAGGTAATAAGAGGCTTGCTTCTATAGAGAAAATGCGGGAAATCGCAAAGAAGGCGGCTAAAATGGAGAAATCAGTGTATGTTCTATTCAGAAAAGAGGATGGAAGTATTTGGTATGCAAAAGAGGGAGAATATTACAAAGGTGTTTTCGTCGAATATATATATCCGTAATACGGAAAATAGAACAATATTTAGGGTGTGTGGTTAGAAAAATTACGGGGGTTATACAAAAAGTATAGGAAAAATAGAACAAAATATTTAATAATATGAACGATTTAGTATTTAAAGGTGAGAACAACCAAGCGCTAACAAGTAGCTTGTTGGTGGCTGAAAAGTTCGGGAAAGAGCATAAACATGTTTTAGATGCTATTAGGGAACTTATACAGGGGTGTGCCGAAAATTCGGCTGACCCCATGTTTGTTGAAACTATTTATGTTAACGAACAAAATAAGCAAGAATACCCAATGTTTATAATGAATCGTGACGGTTTTACTTTGCTGGCTATGGGATTTACAGGGAAAAAGGCTATGCGCTTTAAACTTGATTATATTGCAGCTTTCAATGCGATGGAAAAAGCTCTAAAGGAAAAGCTGAAGCCATTATCCCAACTTGAAATACTGGTCCAGTCCGCACAAGCTTTGCTTGAACAAAGCAAACGGATTGAAAACGTAGAAAAGAGACTGGATGCAATGGAACAGGAGAGAGAAGAAAACGGGAAATTATTGTTGGCGGTTGCTGTTTCATCGGAAAAGGTTCCGGAAATTTCTCTTCGTGATAAGATCCGCCAACTGGTGAACAAATATGCTTCGGCAACCAACACTAGACAACAGGACGTTTGGCACAAAGTTTATGAGCAATTATATTACCTCTATCACATTTCTATTAGTAACTACAAGAAGAAGTTCAAGGGAGAAACAAAACTTGAAATAGCGGAAAGAAATAATATCTTGGATAAGGTTTACGCCATTATCTCAAATATGGTCCGGGAGCGAAACGTTGCATGAGTACAGACATAAAGAAAGGGCAGCCCTAAAGCTACCCTTTCCCCACCTCCTTAACAGAGATGTAGCCCGATTTGGTCGTCTGATTATCTTATCAAATTCTTGTTAAGCGTTTTCAGGTCGAATTTCGGAGGTTTAGACTTTCCAGTACACTTTGTTACCTTCATGTCGCAATCCTTTAAAATAAGCTTTCTTATCTCTCTATTCTGCCGTCTCATTACTGACAGAACTTCTTCTATTTCATGTGCTAAATGCGTGTCCATAGTGATATATTTTTATTAGTGTGATTCGTGTGATTCGTTTAATTTTTCGATATAGTTGTGGCTGTCCGGCATTGAAACGGACTGCGATAAATGTGTGAATTAGGGAAGGGAGGGGTGTTATACTATCTTGGCTAGCTTTCCGTCAGATGGTTTTCCGCCAAACAAGTGGTTTAAATAAGCCAATCCCTTTTGGGTAACTAGCACTTTGGTTACTACAAACCCCGGATGGTTGTTGCGTTCGATAAACTTCTCCTTCATCTCGAAGTAGCCGGCATCAATAAACCTTTGTTTGGGCTCGTTTCGGTTGGCGAAGAATACGCCCGCTTTCCTTAGCTTGTCAAACAGGGTATTGCGCCCAAAGCCGAGCTTTAGGATCTTGGCGGACATTCCTATGTCTACCTTGTCATCGGTGGCGAAGGCTGTCTTTGCAAATGACGCTAAAGGCTCTTGCTTGGCTATAACTTCGTCCTTTCTTTTGCTTTCAGCTTCAATGCGTGCTTTTTCTTCACGTTCCGATTTTAGTTGTGTAGCAAGGCTGATAACGAGGTCGGGATTGTTAATCATCTGCTCTAAGGTAGGTTGTGTAGCGGTCATACCATATCGCATTAATTCATCAAGCTTTTCGGTACACCATAGTTTCAAATCAATGTCTAACCATTGGCAGAAATCAACTACTATTAATCTGTGCATCCAAGTGCCGGGGGATATTCCACCTCTTTCAGTTCTAATTAGTTGATTTTCAGCAATACCATATTTTCTTGTAATGGCGTTAATTAATTGATTTGTAGCAGGTAAGGATAAATAATCATTAGGACGCTTCCCGTAGATTTTAGCAAGCTGTGTGGCGTTAACCATAACATCGTCTTTGATGTCAAAAAGGACATCGTTTCCATTATAGGAGAAAGTCTTGCTCGTTTCGTGAGCTGACGTACTTAATACAGCAACGTTATTGCTGTTTGAGTAATTTTCATTAAAGTGTCGCATAACAATGAAAATTAAAAGTTAATAAATAGAGAAAGCAGAGAATCTCTCCAAGTTGCGACACTTCCATATTGGCTTTGGGGCGAATATGTACGGAGAAACCTCTGCTTATATTTTATGCAGTTGCTTACTATTGGGCATAAAAAATCCCAAAACCAAATATGTATATAAAAGTGTCGCATTGCAAAGATACATACATTATTCATATTTCCAAATGTAAAGACTAAACTTTTCATGATTTTTTTTGATTTTATTGTGTTACTCTTGCTTAGCAAATGAAAAACCTATCGTTATCATCACCGAACATCTTATATCCGGCAAGCAGGCTTAAAATAATGATTGTCATTTCTATCATATTCGTATGTTTTAATGGTTAATCTCCTACGTAATGAGCACCGTATCTTCCTGTACTAGCCGTGTAGTAAGCCGATGCCGGTATGCTCTTATTATTGTACCCCTTATCCATTGTAGCCTTAGCAGCGTTGCTCATGGCTTCATGTCTTTCCGCCAAGAACTGATCCGTTCTAGCCTTCACCGCTTCCAGTGAGCAGTATTCTTGCAGTTTCGCAAGGCTCCAAGCTGATTTCAGACATTCGGAGAACGTTCTTTCGTTGCCAGCACGTTTGTAAGAGCGCCAAGCGGATTTCATTATTTGGGATAAGTTGTAGCGTTTCATTGTCGGATAGTGTTATGCAGGGCTTTCGCCCTGCTGGTTTATATTAGCATTTCTTGTAATTGTATTCATTCATGAACTTTTCAGCACCTTTCAATGTCTTGTAAGTCTTACTTGCTGATGCTATAACTGCGATGTAAGTTGTCTTACCTGCATATTCATTTACTATAATTGCGCCTGTTAGTTCACTGTTCTCTTTCTTGTAGTCGATAATTGCTTTCATAATCTTTATTTTTTAGTTGTTATTACTTTATTTCCTTTTTGATGTTACAAGGTAATGCTTTATGCATTACAAAACAAGAACAAAGTAATGTTTTATCTTTATCTTAACATTAATTAGTAATATAGATAGCATTACTAATTCAATAATAAGTAATTTTGCAACATTAAAATTTATAGATATGGATAATATTGAAGCATTACTAAAAGAAAAAGGGTTAACCAAAACGGCTTTATCTGATTTATTGGGTATCAAGAAACAAAATCTTAATGGATTGATGAAAAACCCTACATTGGAAACGATTAAAAAATTTGCATCTGTTTTGGGTGTTGAAACGTGGCAACTTTTTGTATCACCGGAAGAAGTACGACCAAAGAAAGACGGTCTTTCTTTCACTTGTCCTCACTGTGGGAAAAGCATAAATATTAAAGTAGAATAATCTATTCTTTTATTTAGAATACCCCCTATACCATATTCATTTATGTGTTGTAGGGGTTTTTTCATGTCTCAAAATCAGAAATATATTGTAAAACTTGTATTTTATTTTTGATTTTTGTACGTTTGCGTATTGTATAACATAAAACACACACAGTTATGAAAAAATTGGCTTTCCTGTTATTATTGTTTGGTTCATTATCTTTAAATGCTCAAACATTTAAATTTAGCTTTCTAGGAGATGACTTTTTACTTTATAAAGGAAGTCTTTTAAAAGTTAAAAACGATGCTCTATCAACTGGATTTACTCACACATTTTATAATAGTTTGGAGCGTTGTCAAGCAATGTTTGATAACAATGTAATATATCCTGATTCTAAATATACATTTAAAACAGTGAAGGATTCATTGATTAATCGTATATTTAAGGTAGACAATATAATAGACAAGCAAGGAAATGAATTAAACGCAGAAAGTAAATTGCTTGGTGGAAATAAACCTATCTTTGTATTAAAGGACACTGCTAATAATCAGATTATTTATTTTAAGTATGATAAAGATTATGATTTCAATTTTCCATTTGAAAGTAGTGGGATTGTTTACTCTAAAGATTTGCTATGCTCTGGGTTAGAGAGAAAAGTTGATGATTTTACAGATAAAATAACGATAAGTTCTCCTTTATTGTCAGGAAACCGGATATCCCCTATGATAATTTATAAAACAATATCAAAAGGCGTTTCTGTATACTATCTTAGTTTAAATACGAGTGGAAGCACTGTGAATGTAAATAAGACAGGAGTAAATGTTCTTTTTGATGATGGTACAAAATGGAATAGACAATCAAAGGTTGATGTAGAAGCAACTAGTGATGGATTTGAATACAGTTCTTTTATAAAGCTAACGCAAAATGATTTAATTGTTTTCTCTAAAAAACGGATTAAAAAATTTAGATTGTATATCTATGATGAAGATGTTAATTACGGAGAAGCGGAAAAATTTAAATCCTATGTAGATTGTATAAGAACGGCAAAATAATTTATTAAAAGTAATTATGAAAAACATCTTATTTATACTACTGTCTTTGATTATCATCTCTTGTTCTAAAGAAGAAGAGGAAAAATGCTGCTGGACCTTTAAAATTAGAGTAGCTACATATACATATAAAGGTCAAACTGAAAAGATGAATGCAACTTTCTTAGACAAGAAAATATGTGATTTAACTGAATCTGAAGCTAATGAAAAGAAAGAAGAAATATATAATGTTTCTCACGGATCTCAAGGTGGATATAGAGTTAAAATAGTAACCGAGGTTATAGCTATGGGGAAATCTAGATAATCTCCTTCTTACTCTTAACTCCTTCCCGCCCTTCGCAAGAGGGGCGGTTTTTTGTTTCTATTTACTTTTCTTTTCCTTCTTTCTTACCTCATTTCCAGCTAAAAATGTTAAATAATTAATGTAGTAACAAAAATGTTACTGTTTTATTTGGTAGGTAGTAACAAATGTGTTACTTTTGCATTGTCAAACAAGAGTTCATTGAATTATTTACATTAATCGCTTATGAAGTTTTCAGAACTGTATCAGCTACTGGAAAACAATGGGTGGAAGCGGGAAGAAGGAAAGAAACATAGTAAATATGTTCATCCAGATTGCCCGACTTTTATTCCAGTAGGTAGACACCCTAGTAAAGAAGTTCCTAAAGGAACTTTAAATCAGATTTTGAAAGTTGCGGGGTTGAAATAATACCCCCTTCTTTTTTTGATACAAATAAGCGATACAGACGGGAATAAGAATAAGAAATGCACATATTAATTAATTCTAATTCAGGCAGATTTATCTTGTTTGAAAGGCTTGTCTTGTCTGTATGTGTGCATTTCTTGTTTTTTGTACAAATACTAATTCTAAAATATACTATTATGGCTAAAAAGGTTATTAAAGCTGTTATTGAACAAGCTTCTGACGGAGGATACGGTATATACTGTCCTGAATTGGAAGGTGTATCACTGTTTGGATATGGCTTGACCGAATCGGAAGCCAAAGAAGATCTGCGAGACAACTTGGAAATGTTTGTTGATGAGTGTGAAGATGAAAATGTTATTAAATCCTTGAACAAAGGAGATATTAAATTTGATTATCAATATGACATTTCAGGTTTCTTTAAAACTTATAATATCTTTAATGTCAGTGAACTTGCTAAGAAAATAGGTATTAATCCTTCTTTGATGAGAAGATATAAGCAAGGAATAACAATGGCATCTAAAGACCAAAAGAAGAAAATAGAAAAAGAAATACATATCTTAGCAAAAGAATTGAGTACAGTTCAATTTTGATTAAGCATTATCAAAACCTTTTGTTTGACGACATTCTGTACTGAATACCTCGAAAGAGGTGCTTTGGAAAGCCCGATTATATTCGGGCTTTTTTGTTTTAATATAGCTGTTATTAGTGTTCTTCTTCTATCTGATAGCCAGCTAGAAGTTAGTGCTATTGGTGAGAGAAAAGACGGTGCTGAAACTGTTAATAATTAACATTGTGAGGTTAGTGATGGTTAAATAACCATTGAAAATGCTCAATTTAGTGATCGTTTGTTGGGTGTTTGATGTTGTTGTTGTATATTTGTGCAGTCAGGAAATACGAATAATCACCTAAAGCGCATAAAATTCAATGAATATAGGATATAATTCTATATTTGACAAGTAAAACCAAAAACAAAAAAGTTTAGTATGGCACGCCCTATTCAAAACACTCCTACAATTAAAGGAGAAGATGCCAAAAGATTCAGAAAAGGTCTTTTGGAATCTCTGACAAAGAAACTTACGCCTGAAGAAAAGGATGCTAAGAAAAAAGAGATTAAAGAGATGGAAGAAAATTACAATTTATTGGTATCAATTTCAGGTGGAACATTCTATTGATTTTTGGGATTTACTGAAAAATGGAAAAGTTACAGTAACCCAATTAAGCAAAGACTATAATTTTAAATCGTTCGATTGCGGGAATACCGATTTGAACGATTTTTTATTTAACGATTCAAAGATATATCTAAAACATCTCCGTTATACTACGACTTTATTAGAAACGGATAGTAAGATTATTGCTTATTACAGTTTAGCAAATGACTTGTTAAGTGTTTCTGATCGTCAGGATTTTGCAGATGAAATGCAAGATTGTAAAAATAAGATAGATTTTGATTTTTGGGAAAGATTTTTAAATCAGAAGATGTACCCTGCCGCCAAAATCGGAAGACTTGCTGTAGATAAAGATTTTCAAGATCAGGGCATTGGCACATTTCTTATAAAATCACTAGTTCAAAGTTTTATAAGGAAGAACAAGACTGGTTGCCAATTTATCACGGTTGACGCTATTAATGACAATAGTCAAAGAGCTATTAGATTTTACGAAAATAATGGGTTCAAATATCTAACGGTGGGAGATGTGAATAAAGAATCTAGGCAAATGTACAAATCATTATTAGAATACATAGAAGCGGAGTAACCTCCGCTTTTCTTTTGCCGTTTTATCTTATCTTTATTGATTCTAAATAGCTTGTAAAATTCGCCAATTCTTTTTATATTTGTGCGGAAACTGTGTCAAGTGGCATGGTACTTAATTCGCACGTTATATGGCTAATGAATTAAAAATTACCGATGTAGTCGATCAGAAGGCAATCACCCAGTTACAGAATCTTAAAAAAGAGATTGACGAATCCTACAATTCCTACAAAAATTTCATTGAATTATTAGCTAAAGGTATGCAGGATAAACCTGCGTCATTTCAGGATTTATCCAATAAGTCAGCTAATTATAACAAAGTCTTGAATGAGCTTATTACTACCCAAAATAAGCTGGCTGATTTACAGAAAGAACATGAAACTCTTCTTAAAAGAATAACCCAACAAACCAAAGAGAATGTCGCTCAAATATTGGCTGAAGCAAGGGCTAACGACCTTAATGCTGCAGCTGAATTAAAGGTTCAAAAAGCTAAAACCGAGGAATTAAAACAGCAAAAGCTAATAAATCAGGAAAGTCGAAATCAAAAAGTAACCGAAGAGCAAATTGCGAAAGCTCTTAGCGAAAAAGCAAAGAGCGCCAGGCAAGCTGCAGAGCAAAATAGAATATTAAGAAAGGCTGTTAAAGATGTTGATTTGACAGAGCAGGACGCTATTCGGACAATTGAAAAATATAATAAGAAGATAGAGGAAAACGAAGAAATTCAAGATAGGGTTTCGGATAAGATGACTCTTAGAAAAAGAGGTATTGGTGATTATTATAATAGTATAATCAATGCTTTAAATTTGAATAAGGGATTTGGCAGCTCTTTAACTGATTTAGCATCTGATAGTGACGGGATTGCCGGGTTTATGGATAATATTAAGAAAAATTCATTAGCTCTAGGATCTACAATAAAAACTTTATTTACCAATCCTGCTTTTCTTTCGATTGCGGGAGCCGCTGGAGTTGGAACATTGTTTAAATTCTGGTATGATTATAATAGTGGAATAGTAGAAGCTACAAGATTAACAGCTCAATTTACAGGAAAATCAGGAGATGATCTCAAAGTGTATCGTAGCGAGGTTCAGACATTGGCTGATTATTATGGAAAGGATTTTAAGGAGACCTTAATGGCTATAAATTCTGTATCAGAACAATTTGGTATAACTTCCGAGGCAGCCTTACACATAGTGAAGGACGGTTTTATAGCCGGAGCAGATGCCAATGGTCAGTTTTTGGATAATCTAAAAGAATATCCGGCATATTTCAAAGAAGCTGGAATATCAGCCGAACAGTTTGTTGCGATCATTGCAGAAACTAATAAACAAGGTATATTCTCCGACAAAGGTATAGATACAATAAAAGAAGGAAATATACGCCTCCGAGAAATGACAAAAGCTACAGCAAGTGCTTTGGATGGGATCGGAATAAGTTCTAAGAAGGTTCAAGAAGAATTAAGCAAAGGTTCTCTTACCACCTTTGATGTCATGCAAATGGTTTCTGAAAAATTGAACGAACTACCAGAAAGCAGTGCTGTTGTAGGTACTGCTATTGCAGATATATTCGGTGGTCCCGGAGAAGATGCCGGATTGAAGTATATTAAAACTTTGAAGGATATTTCTTCTAACTTGGATGAAGTTAAGGATAAGGTTGGTGATTTGGGGAAATATGAAGAGGATTTATTAGACAGTCAAACCAGGCTTTCTAAAGAAATTGCATTATTATTTGATAAAACAGGAGGAGCATTTGAAGGAATGACCTCTAAGGTGAAAATATTTATAAATGATGTTTTAGCCGATTTAATTAGCGATGTTAGAAGTTTATTTGATACGATAGAAGATATCTCAAATAGAGACGAAGCTTCCGCAAAACAACTCGGAGAAGCAGTTGGGGCTGATATGTTAGAAAGTAGATATGCTAACATAGAAAAAGCTCAAGAGAAATATGTAAAGCAGGGCATGGATAAAAATAAAGCTTTGGAAAAAGCAAAGCAGGATCAATTGAAAATTCTTAATTTATCATTGTCTCAAGAGGAAGAGTATTACCAAAAGACCGTATATGCGAATAAGAAATACAATAAAGAAATGGAGGATGCTTCATTTCTCCGACAAGGTTTAGGACTAGATCGTACCAATAGCCAAATTAATGAAGATATAAAAAAAACATGGGAAGAGCGTATGCGCCAATTGGCGGTTATTGAATCTTTAAAAAAACAGATAAATGATATAACAAATTATGTTCCAGCACCCAAAGAAGGTGGAGGAAAGCTATTAACCAAAGAAGAACTAGAAAAACAACAGAGAGAAGCCGAGAAGGCAAGAAAAGAACTGTTACGCATTCAGCAAGAATACCAACAATCAGAATTAGACTTGATGGATGAAGGACTAGGAAGAGAGTTGGCTGCAATTCGTCTTAATTACCGAAAACGGATTGATGCAGTTAAAGGGTATAGTCAAGAAGAAATTAAAACTAGAGAAAACCTGACTATTGCCATGGAAGATGAATTATCTGAAAAGGTCTATACGTATAATCAAAATAAAGAGAAAGTCAATTTACAGAATCGTTTGGAGGCTCTTTCCACTAATTCGAAAGAAGAGTTAGATCAGAGATTGAGTATTCAGCTACAAATGAATGAGATATTAAGAGAAGCAGAGGTAAAAGCCGCAAAAAAATCCGGAGAAGATGTGCAAGCTGTCAACAAGAAATATGATAAAAAAGCCTCTGATATTGCGGTAAAAAATGCCTTTGAAAGAATCGGTCTAATTGAAAAGAATACCAAGAAAGAAACAAATATAGTCCAAAATTCAGCAGAAGATCAACTTCGTGCTATCGAATTGCAACATCGAAAGGGTGAAATCAATGAAAAGAAATACCGCCAAAAGACATACGAAATAACCAGAGATTCTATTCTGGCACAATTACAATTGCTTGAAGCCCAATTGAAGGCAGAGTTAGCCGCTCTTGATCCAGCTGATACCAAAGCTGATACCATAAGAGAGAAAATTGAAAAAGTAAAGAAAGAAATTCAAGCATTAAATGGGGAATTGGTAAGCTTGGATTTAGGAAAGGAAGAAAAAGACAGGCAGGACTGGGCGGATAAATTTATCGACGTCATGTCTAACATGAGAGATAAAACAGAGGAATATTTGGGAGAAACTGCCAGTCTATTTAGTTCGTTCTATAATGCCATTGGTATATTGACAGAGCAATTTGCAAAAACAGGTGATTTTTCTCTTTCCAAATGGTGGGAGAATTTAGATCCTACGGAAAGAGCATCAGTGATATTACAAGCGTATGCTGAACTCTTTAATGGAATAACCTCTATGGTGACTTCTGCCTTTGATGCTCGCATTGAGCAAATAGAAGAGGAGAAGGAAAAGAACGAGGAAGCCGGAGAAGAAGAGAAAGAACGCATCGAAAGCCTTGTTGAAAGTGGAGTAATAACCAAGGAGGAAGGAGAAGCAAGAAAGAGAGCGGCAGAAGATAGGACTGCGCAAAAAAACAAGGAACTGGAAAAGCAAAAAGCCGAATTGGAGCAAAGGCAGGCCAAGTGGCAAAAGGCGAACTCTATCGTTCAAACCACTATTGCCACCTCTCTGGCAATAATGCAAGCCTTTGCGCAGGCCGGACCTATTGCCGGTGCTGTTCTTGCAGCTGTTATAGCTGCCATGGGAGCCGCCCAAATTGCAATTATTGCCGCTCAACCTGTACCCAAATACGCAAAGGGAACCAAAGACCATCCCGGAGGATTGGCTATTGTCGGTGATGGAGGCAGACAGGAAGTGATTGAAACGGATAACGGAGCTTATATCACTCCATCTGTCCCCACATTGGTAGATATTCCAAAGAGGGCAAGGGTTATCCCTAATTTGGTGGATTATCGCAAGATGTCTTTGCACTCTGACGCTTTGATGCTGGATAGGCAAAGGAGAAGTAATGACGGTGATCCGGTGATTGTTAACGTTAATAACGATTATACGAGACTAGAACGGAAATTTGATGATTTGTACGGAGAAAGTCGAAAGACCAACCGAACATTGAGAAAAATATCAAGAGCGTCTGATATGCATTCGATTTTAAGAAAATTGTAATAACCAAGAATAAGTGATATGGAAAAGATTACGTTAAAGGTGGAATTAGAAAGAGATGATATATCTTGTATATTTAGTCTTTCGGGAAATAAACTGTCTGAAGCATTGTGGGATAAAATGAAAGGCAAAGATTGCGTTGTACATGATGAAGATCTGGGAGAAAAATCTGTAGTCTTAAAAATGCTGTTTAGTTCTATTGCTATAGAAAAATTATTAAAAAAAGAATGTTCAAATATAAAAACAAACAGTTCAAATCTGGCTTCTAGTAAAGGTGGTTTTGCTGAAAGAATAAAGGCTATGGAGCAAGAAAGAGAAGATATGAGAAAAGGGCTATGCCCACCCGATCTAACTAATGATGAACCAATTGTTTATTAATATAACATAATCAACGTGTGAAGGAGAACGTAAAAACTATGCTATACACCGACCTAGACAAAATCCCCCTAGATACATTCATAGATGTATTTACCGGAGATAAAAGCAAGCTTATTATCGAAGGGGAACACTCTGAAGAAGAACTTTCTGAACAATCGGAAAAGCTCATCACCGAATACATGGAAATAATCGGAGGAGCTTCTTTTCTATCAGAAATGTCCCAAAGAAACAATATCATCAACCTTCACATAAAAATTGAGTGCATGAAGGGAGTTGAGATCATGATTAAAAACAAGGATTGGGCGGACGCAGCACATATTCTTTCAGAGTTTGGATTCTCTTATTTCCCTTCCGAACACGATAAAATACGCAAGAAGGCGGCTTCCATCCTTTCTATGAGTAAATATATGCTTGAGCGGATAAATGCCAAGGAAAAGCCGGAAAGTGCCTCAAAAATGGATAAAAACTACTTTGTCCGTGAACGTGTAGCCGTTATGTCTCATTACGGGATGCAGATCCGGAAGAATGAGATCAGCGCAAAGGAATACGCCTTTATGGTAAAGCGTATGTGTGAAGATGTAAAGTCTATGAGTAAATCAATAAAACGTAAATAAATATGTTTAAATGTGAGCTTCTAATTGGAGGAAATAGATATGACGCCACTAACGATCTTAAAAACTGGGACGATTTTGATTTAGCACATAAAAGGTCAAGCTACGACGGGGTAGCACGTACTTTTTCTTCCCAGTTCGAGTTTGTAAAGAAAGCGTACAACCTTTTAAAAAGCGAATTTTATTCTAAATATCTTTCTGCTACGGCTACCGTCATTTTTTCATTAAGAAATAATAGTTGGGAATATGACGAAGTTTTCCGTTGTGCTTTGGATTTTTCTACTTATTCGGAAGATGGTTATGTAGTCTCTATTAATGCTATTGATAATACTCTAGCCGCTATTATCAAGGCAAAGAAAAGTATTCAGTATGAATATCCGGTAGCTGACCTTGAGACTAGCAATTTAAAGTATGATGGTCTTAAATTTCAGTATGAAGGCAAATATACATTAGGAGGACAATCTTACGAATCGGATGGTGTGGCATATATAAATATTCAAAAAGTTTTAGCTTCCACAAGCAATCCTTATCATTACTCAATACCTTTATACAAACTAGAAAATAGTGAACTCCCAAAATTGGATTCTCCATTACGTTTTGACGACGTATCTTTCACAGAACTATCGAATTTAAATGAATGTTCTCCATTTATAGAAGCCCTATCTGACATTTACGTTGATATTAATTTTAGGACTGATTACTACGTAACAACATACGCTGGAGGAATTGAAAAAATATTTCTATTGATATTTAAAAAAGATTCTGCAGGAGGCGTTACAGAGATTAAATCTTATGAGAGTGATGGATTTTATAAATATATAAATGACGTCATATCCAATGTTTATTTAGCAAAGGGAGAATCTCTAATTTTTGCAATACGTATATATTTCAGTAGGGATGTTGGTAATAATATCGATATCGCTTTCCCTAATTTTTCATTCAGTATAAATTTTAAATCTAGGATAAACTCTATTGATGTTAACGTAATTTCTCCCAACACCATCCTTTCCAAGCTATTGGACAGCATGACAGAAAACACGATAGAACACCAAGGAGCTATTGATTATGCACTTCCTTCGGTTACTAATCTACCTCGCCTAAACTTGTTATTAGAGAGGACGTATATTATGGCTGCCGAAAGTGCCCGTGGACTTCCTAAAGCTAAAGTATACACCTCTTATAAGAAGTTTTGTGAATGGATGGAGGCAGAATTTGGATACGTCCCTGTTATAAATGAAAACACTGTAACCTTTATGCACCGTGACAAACTGTTCACTTCAACGGTAGTTAAAAATTTGGAGACGGAAATAAACGACTATGAGTTCTCCGTGAATGATTCTTTAATCTATTCCTCTGTGAAAGTTGGGTATGACAAACAGGATTATGACAGTATCAACGGGCGTGATGAATTCCGCTTTACCAATGAATTTAGCACAGGTTTAAAACTGACCGACAATACACTTTATCTGATAAGTCCGTACCGTGCCGATGCTTACGGGATAGAGTTTCTAGTACAGAAGAGGGGAGAAGATACAACGGATAACGACAGTGATAATGATGTTTTTTTTGTAGAGTGTATAAATAATCCCTCTACTGGAATATTGAATTTGAACAGACCATATTCTGAAGGTCAGCTTTCCGGTCTGCTAAGTCCGAACACTATGTTTAATCTCAATTACTCCCCACGTTTTATGTTGGAAGCCAATAAGAAATATATTGGTGCATGTACTAACCTTCTTAAATTCGCATCTTCAGACGGTAATAGTGATGTTTCTATAGATGGAGTAAAGGAAATGGATGATTTCTCAATCCCTGAAAGATTATTTACAGTATCAGAGGTGGAAGTAGAAACTAGCGATATAAACTCTCCGGATAATTTACTGGGGTTGGTGTCATTTAATAACAAAGGAGAGATTGTTACAGGATATATTAAGCAATTAAAGTTGAATATAGCAAAGGAGAAGGCGGCTACATACACATTAATCGTGAAAGATATAAATATTTCAGGTGCACAAGAAGATAAAAGTATTACAGTCATTCCCAAAAAGCTTGCGTTCGAAGAATACGAGTCTAAAAAAGCGAATGTTATAACAGATCCACATGAGATATCTTGGGCAACCACGATAAAGGATAACTGATATAATTTAAACAATATAGGTAGGTGTTTTAAGTCACCTACCTTTTTTAATTATGATTCTTTCAATTATTTATTAACAACGATGCTTTTTTCATAACATCTCCAAGTTCAGATAAAGCAAATGACAAAGTTTTAAGTTCCTCAGGGGTAAAATCAGCAGGTTTTCCATTAATCAGATTCCCGTTTATCCGCTGATATAGCCATTGGCGAGACTTGCCAAAATAATGTTCTGCTATATAGGACATTGAAGCAAAATCCAAAACTTTATCTAGTTTTTCTTTTCTTTCTGCAATTTTAGCCAGTTTTTTTGCTTCATCTATAGCCTGCTCTGCACCTCTTTTAAACTCATTCAAGAACTCCTTTTTGTCAGAAGGCGATAAAGAGTTTACATACGCATTAAAACGCTTTTTGTGCTCTAATTTTGCTTGTTCGGTCCTAGCTTTTGCAAAATCATCTTTCCACTTTTTAAGTTCTTCCTTTGCATTCATACGCATTATTTTTTTATAAATTAAAGAGAAAATGGCAGCCCCCTATGGGGGACTACCTTTTTCTTTCAGCTTGTTTTTGGCATCAATTAAATCGTCTAGCGCATCATTGATTCCTTCTTCAAGCTCCTCATCTGAAATCCATTCAGTTTCCCTTAGTGTATCCCAGTTGAGGGAAAAGAAGCTAAGGTCTTGCTCCGCAGCTTCAATTCGAGCCTTTAGCTCTTCTTCATCAGTCATATAAAGATCGCGATTCTTATGACACTGTAAATATAATAACCATTTGGTAATTACACAAGATTTAAAGAAGATATTTTGTTGTTTTTAATATAATTAGTATATTTGCGATATAGTGTCATGTGGCACTTCAACCCAATCAAGAACGAAAAGACTGTATGATTAAAATAGGTGACATCTGTCCATTGTTCTTTAATCCTATAAAGAACGAATTCCAACAGGATATTGATTATATCCAAAAATTCTACACTACTGACAAAATTCTAATCCAGGTATTATCAAATAATAGAGAAGATATCGTATCTTTATCTATAAAAGATTTAATATCAGAATCAAATATCCCTGTTAATCTTACAACGTATCAAGTAAATCATTCTACAACCCTTTATTATGCCCAAATAAGTAATTTGAGCGATTCGATTTATAAGTTGTCCATACAGGAAAGTAATTCAGGAGACATATATGAAAGTGAACCTTTTATGGTATGTTCTGATCCTTCTATTTTGGAGGAAACGTGCCTGATTGTGTATTCGAATGAAGATAATAAATCCCCTTTTGATAACATATTCTGGATTAAAAATCGACAAATGGTATTTGAATTTAGGATAGAAGGAGGATTTAAACCAGAAGGAATAGATTTCAAAGTAGACAACGAACAATTCCGCAACCAGCTTCAAAGTATTGTTGAGTTGTATTCGGTCCCTTATGTTACTTATGCTCTTACATGTGGAAATGCTGCCGGTATTCCATATTGGATGATAGGATTTATCAACAAAATATTTTCTTTAACTCACATTCTTGTAAACGGCAAAAGATATGTCCGTTCCGGGAATTCGGTTCCAGAAAAAAGTCAAATATCCGAAGATGGACAAATGTTCAACATGACAATTAACTTAGAAGGAAATGATGATAAATATCTATTGGTATCTCCTAGTGAAATTGTTATCCGTAACTTACAATATTCAGACATTGTAAACGTTCATTCAAATATCGAGTGGGTTGCTGAAATAATTGACGAGTATTGATTTAAAAACTAAAAGACAGATAAATAATATGGCTAATTTTACGATAGATAAGACATCGGGTCATGGTGACGGCTCTTTTACAGTAAAGCCAAATCCTGAATTGACCGGAAGGGGACCTTATAAAGCTACCGTGATAGTTAAGAGTTTACATGATTACGATCTTCAACGAACAGTATCATGTGTGAAGACATTTCCTTTAACCATAAGGGAAGTGGCCGTTTCAGGTTGCCCTTCACCAAACGGGGAATATAATTCTATCCCTATGTCCGAAAGTATTTCTATCCCAGCTACTGATTATTATGTAAAATTTTCTGCATCAACAAATGCAAAAAAAATAAATATTCCCGCTGTGGCGTTTTCCTACATAGCGGTAGGTGTTAACTCTATGTGGTTACAGCCGGATGGAACTTTGGGTAATTCACAAGTGGATTGCAGAACTGCAATTTCTAATGCTGTTACAATTCCGGGGGATCCTGGTTCTTTATCCAGCTATAACCTCAAAATCATAGTTGGATTTTCAGAGAACAAGAGTGAATTTTCTAGATCTACGTCTTTCAGCATTTTCCTTGTAGGAAGCGATGATTATGATACGCAATTATTGTTCTCTGGTAAAGTTGTACAAAGTGCAGGATTCAAGACTTATGGAAATATTACTATAACTGAATTCTCCTATCCTTACATACCGGCAACAGGCGGAACTGTAAACCCGGTACTTTCTTATTACCAGACATGGGGATGGAACGGGCAGACAACAGGCGGTGGATCAATAACTTCAGGTGCGGATATTTCCTATACAGGTGTTGGAGTAGACACCTCTTCTGGAGCCGTAACTAGAGAATCTAATGAAAGTACTTCCGAGAGAAACATAGAAGTAACAATTACTATTGAAATGAACGGGAAATCGGCAACTAAAGATGCTGTTTGCAAGCAAGAGGGGGCAACCATTAGCGTTGTACCTTATGTACGCCCGATGCAAAACTATGTACTTTTTGATGATACCGTTGCAAGAGCCTTATTTATTGAACTGGATACCAACGTAAATATAACAGATATAGAAACCCTTTCTCTTAATTCACAGTGGTGTGTTCCTGCTTTAAGTAATTCCGGAGGGAAAATAAGGCTTAGGGTAGGAGTGAGAACAAATGACACGACGAAACCAAGATCATGTGTGGTTATAGTAAAATTAAGAGAGAACGCTATGGAGGAATATCCTGTAACGGTAGTACAATGGGGAAATCAAAGCGATGAAATAATGTATTTCACGGATCCCATTCATATTGGTACTCAAAGTTACAATATGGTCGGTTCGGCCATTCCAAGGTCGTTTACGCAGCTTAAGACGTATGTTGTTGCGGATGGGTATTGGGAAATAACATCAAAAGAGTCATTTACCAGCATGAAGGCAATTAGTGGCGGAGAGTCAGGTGTTAAGACAATGACCGAATTACTGTTCAATGTCTTCGCTAATGATGCTAGCAATTCAGACAGAAACGGTTCTATAGAATTTACCAATACGGATTTTACCTACCGTAGACAGTATAATTTTATCCAAAGTGGGTTAGGTCCTTATTTGGGACTCGATGGACTTGATGTTAGAAACCTTACTAGTCACGAACTTGAATTATTCATAATAAATCTTAGAACTGACGTTTCCAAAGAAATGATAGAGCAGATGTTCTCTTATGAGATATTGGACGGAGGATCGGAATGGATTAGTTTCAATAAATCATCCGTAGTTATTCCTAGGATTAGCTATTATTTTAAAGTAAAAGAAAATTTAACGGGAAAGGCGAGGACTGCCCGGATACAGTTTAAGTATTCAGACTTGCTCCCCATTATAATAACTGTAAACCAATCTCCGAGTAATAATTCATGATTTTAATCATATAACTTTTATTTTTATGGCAACTTATTTTTCAGTAAACAAATCAAAAGGTAACGGTAACGATACAATATCCATTACTCCATTGGAATCATTCAAAGGTAGGGGGCCTGTTACTAATACGGTAGTAGTTACAAGTGATGACGATCCCAATGTAAAAGGGTCTGTTGTATGTGTAAAGACTAGTGCGTTAAGCAAAATCGGAGTTAACGTTTTGCAATCAACATCCGCGACTGGTAGTTTTTCGCAAGCAACTATTAATGGAGGGAATATCGACATTCCCAATACTGCCTACTATTTGAAATTTACGGTTTCCGCTACCAATGCTAAGAAAATATATGTAGGCACCATGCCTTCTTATTTATCTATTAAAATTGGCAGCAATTTTATCCAAGCTAATGGCACGTTAGCTACAAATCAAGTAGATATTAAAAGCTTGTTGTCTAGCAACGGGAATGCAATCCCGGTACCGAATGATCCCGGATTGACCGGTGAATTTTCCTGCGAAATCGTCGTTGGTTTTTCTGCCAATGTTATGGCTGAATCAAAGTCAACGGCTCTTAACGTAAGTCTTGTTGGTACTCCTGATACAGATAAGAATGCTATTTTTAATGGAAACGTAGTTCAGGCCGCCGCAAGTCCTACCATGACAGTTACTCCGGCTACCCTTACTTGGGATAGTACAGAAACAGGCGCAAAGACTGTGACGGTAAAGAGTAACGATGACTGGAACGTGTCTATCTCGTAATGATTAGTAACTTAAAAACGAATAATATGAAAAAGGTATTTTACGAAAGCTGGATTGCAAAACATCTGTTATTTTCCGGTTATTCTACGATTACACTGTTCGCATGGGTATTTACCAAATGGCCTGAAGCATCAGCCCGCCAGTCTACTATTAATCATGAATGTGTCCATGCCCGACAATGGACAGAGTTGACGATTACTTCCGGCCTTCTTATTTGGGCGGGAATGCTGATATTTGGTTTCTCTGCATGGTGGTTGCTTCTTTCTTCTGTGATATTCTACCTATGGTACGTTGTGGAATGGAGTATTCGTGTGATAGTCGGATGTTTCTCCTCTCATGATGCTTATCGTATGGTGTCATTTGAAAGAGAAGCCCGGTTATCAGAAACGGATAACAACTATCTGGAAAACAGTAAATATTTTGCATGGCTAAAATTCTTGTAGTATGAAAAAGAATACAAAAGAAGATATACAGGTATGGACTGCAGTGGGAATGTTGTTTGCAGGAGTCGGACTATCCGTTGCAGGTTTTGTTGTAGAGCCGTTAGGTCAGATTCATGACAGTGTATTGTGGTTTTTTGCTCAATGTTTGATATATGCCGGCAGTATATTTGGGATTGGGATTTATGTTAATGGGAAGTTTAATAGTTTGGTTGATAGGCTTAACAACAATAAAGAAGTAAAGGGTGATGAATCAAATAAATAAAATCAGCGCATTAGCCAGCAAGCTTCTATCCAAGATCGGCATAGACGGCATGGCACACGTTATAGTATGCCAGAACTTGGTAATGTGGTTATCAAAGTTTTTTGGAGTTGTGCCACTATGGGAAGCAATCATTATAACCGTCGTGATCTTCGTCCTGAAGGAGATATACGACAAATACTGCAAGAAAACAGAATTTTCAATTAAAGACATCATCTGTGATTGCGTGGGTCTGGCGTTGGGAGTATTAACATTGATATTATAGGAGGAAAGATATATGGGAAAGTATTTCACAGTGGCCGAAATGGTAAAGAGCGAAACGGCAGATAGGCGTGGTATCGACAATCGCCTACCGAAAACATTGATATGCAATGTGAATGGCTTAATAGACAACGTTCTTGATCCTCTCCGAGAAGCCTATGGCAAACCTATCACTGTAACGAGTGGATACCGTTGCGAAGCATTAAACAAGGCTGTAGGAGGAAGTAAGACCAGCGAACACATGAAAGGAATGGCAGCCGATATAGTTGGCACTCCGAACACAAAATCGGAAAACAAAAAGCTATTCAATCTCGTACAAGAACTTGAACTTCCTTTTACTCAGCTGATAGATGAGAAGAACTTCTCATGGGTTCACGTTAGCTATGATAGCTGCAATGTGAAAAAACAGGTTTTAAAATTATAATTTATAGGAGAAATAATCATGGCAGATTTGAACTTTGTAAAAAATGAGGATACTCAGAAATGTGTGGCGGAAGTAGTGGTAAATGCGGACTTTAATATCCACTTGGAACGTATATCCGGTGGCGGTCTTGAAATCTATCAAAAGAACGGTGAATATACGGAAGCTGTTGACGGTCGGACTGCCACAGAGAGGGGATTTGATGTGGTAGCGGTACCCAATACCGTTCCGTATAATTCGGGAATTATCTTTGACTATGACTTCTCAGCCTTAGTTTACCCAAAAACTATCCGCATTGAAAGTGGAAGTGAAGTAACAAGTGGAATCCTAACGGAGGCTGAATGATGCTTAATAGAGTCTCATTAAACACAATAGGGCTTAACCGGATCGGATTGAACCGAATCGGTAAGCCTTCTCGTGGTTCGTCCGACCGTCCCTACATCGACCCGGAAGTCTTGGCATCCTTGAAGGCTGTCTGCATCTGTTACGGTAAGAGCAACGACGATCCGGACAGGGCTATAGTTAAGAACTTGGTGGACCCTGACAATCCGTTTGTGATTAGCAACGCAGCTTTCAAACTCAATAGTGGGTTTGGGAAGTATGAAGTGGATTTTACTGTGTATAACAATCAAAATGTATTAGTATCTCCAAATAAAATTGTTTCCATAGCAGGCAGAGAATTTATTAGTTTACTACCATATACGGAATTATCAAAAACCATTTCTTCTTACAAAATTAAAGTAACAGGGTTAATTGGTGAATTAAGTTATTGGTATAGGAATCAAGATGGAAGCGAATCGAGGATTATTATTACAAAAGATGGAATATACCAATTGTCAACTTGCTATAATGTAGAAAACGGTCAAGGTTCTAGTGTTGGTTTTAATGGGTATTCAGAATCAAGTTGTACTATCGAGCAAATCCCCTCTTTCGAAGGCGCATTCGTCACTGACGGAATCGACGACCTGATTACTTCCACCAAGACCGTACAGGAGATGTTGGGAGGAAGTAATGAGATTACGGTGGTAAGTTTAATAACCCACATATCAGGCACAGGAAAGTATAATATCATAGGCGATGGCGGAATCCAAGTAAGCGATTATTCCGGTCAAACCTTTATGGCAGGGACTAGCAGTAGTGGTGAAAAGATAGTGGAGCTTGGAGACAAAGAGAAGCTACAAGCTGTTCAATATACTACCTTTGATTCGAAGTTAACCATCGGGCTTGAAGACAGCAGTTATGCGTATTATGGTACTTTTGTTTTTAATAAAGAAAACGTCCCTGTAGACTGGATTCATCAGGTAATAGCCTACTTCAACTTGGATAGAACTCTTAACCCTGATATACTGTGTAATACCATCAAGCAGGGAATCACCAACGAGAACCACGCAGAGTTTGGCGACAAGCTGATAGACTTTTCAGGTAACGGTAGGGATATACAGCTGAACAATATTGCATGGAAGGGGGATTCAGGTATTGGGAAGTATGAGGTTGATTTTCTCGATTCTAGTATATGGAACAGTAGTAATTCAACTATAACGAGTAGTAAGATAGATTGTAAAAATGCTATAAGTCATATTATGCTACTGTATTATAGCGTAGGGAGTAAAGAATATCCAGACATTCCTTCGTTTAAGGTTATTAAAACAGGAGCTGATATTGATTATAGCTATATTGATGAAACTGGGTCGCCTAAATCAGTTAAAATTGTAGATGGGGTGAATATATTACCAGCTTCACATAACACTTTGTATAGTGGATCTGGTCGATTTTGTGGTTTTGGTAATCCGGGTATGGGTAATAGTGTTACCATCACCCAAATTCCTTCCCACGCAGGTGCTCTCTGCCTTGACGGAGTAAATGACTCCGGTAAGGTGACAGGGATGCCGATTTACAAGGATTATACCTTCATTATAGATTATGAGAGAATAAGTTATACTTCATCTGAAGTATGGACAGCTAGTGTTGTATCTAAAGCTCATACTGTTGGTCAAGGAGCTTTTATTTTAATGTTAGCAAACAGAGAAGTTGAGCTATCGAGACAATCAAATTCTTTTGGAAGTACTACTACATTTAATAGAGATGATTTTACAAGAACTTTGTTATATCAAAGTAAGTATAAATGTGGAGATGTTAATTTAACAGTAGGCGAAGGTATTGATGGTGATACTCTTTGGTTAGGTACTTTAAGAGATAATGATTATCGTTTCTTCAACGGGGCTATCTACTCTCTCATGTCCTTCCCATATAGTATGTCCAAGTTCTTGATAGAGCGTCAGCTGAAGAAGTACAAGCTGGGTACGCTGTATGCAGATATGGTGGAGTTCAGACCGATAGTGAAGAGTAATCTACCTTATTCTTCCATTTCCTATTCTGTTAATCCCGGAGAATATATCTCTGTAGATAGCATGGTTACCATCACTGTAACGTTGCCAAATACCTCTGATAAGCTAATGGAGGTATCGTGCAATGCTATCAGTGATATATCCATATCCGGTGACAATGGCGTTTACGAGATTACGGGAAAGATAGTCAAATCCCCTCAAAAGATAAACCTTGTTATCTCCAGCTACTTGACAATGCTGAATAACGAGACTTTAATTTCAAATGAAACATTAATTAAAAACGAATGATATTATGAAAAAGATATTTGATATAGCAAAAGACAGTGAACAATCGTGGGGCACTTTATCTACTGCGATTGATGGAAACTTTGATGATACAGCAAAGTTCCTATTAGCAGATAAGATTCCATGCGGAGATAATCTGATTACACAGTCAGCAGAATTATCCGAAGGATGGAGCTATGAAAATGGTATATATACCCATGCAAGCGGATACGATAATGCCCTTGCTTTTACACTTACTACTAGCAAAGGGAAAAAATATCTTGCCAAATTAACAAAAGGTATAAAAGGTTCTGAAAATTCCATTATGGTAGGTATCGGAGATAAGACACCGATAGATACGTATAATGGTGAACTGATAGCCTATATTGGAATGATTAGCGATGGTGGTTCTTTGAAGGTGTTCCCATCGGCTAAATATGCGTCAACTTTAGAAGTTGAGTTATATGAAGTGGTTGATAAGTCATCCGCCAGCCAACTCATATCTTACGGTCGGCAAAATGTATATATTAATATAGGGGATAATGATATATCAAGTTGGTGGGATGTTGCATTAGGCTATAAAACGCTTGGGAAATCTGAAAACTCAACGAGATGTATTGGCATAGGAACAATGTCACTTTCTGAACTTATTTCCGGCTCTCGTAATATTGCAATTGGTACCTATTCTACTGCATATATACCGAGTGGTAAGGATAATGTTGCGATAGGGGCTGATACTCTCTATCCATGTAGAAAAGAATGTAATAGTAATGTTGCAATTGGAAGATCAGCTCTTGGAGGGACAGAGCATCATGAAACTGTCGGTATCGGAACTGGGGTATTAGGTTTTTATACGGGTGCAGGTTCTTCTCAATGTGTTGTCATTGGACATAATGCGAGTCAAAATTTAGTAGATAGTGAAGTGAAAACAGAAGGGTGTACGGTTGTTGGTTATGAGGCAGGAGCTTATGGTAATCAAAAAAATACTTATATAGGTTATAAGGCAGGTAGGTACTGTAAGGGAAGTAACAATATTATGGTTGGTGCTGATAATGGAGGTAGTGTTAATCAATTAAATGATGTAATCCTTCTTGGCAATAATACTAAGGCGTCAAAAGACGGTCAGATGATTCTTGGTTCGACGGCACAGACAGAGGTTATATTACTTGGAAACAAGAAACTTATTTTCAATGAGGATGGGAGTGTTACTTGGGAGCAAGTATAATAGTCTGATAAGTAATTAAACAGTAAGCAATTATGAAATACATTACATTCCCCACAGCGAATTTGAACGAGATACCGCAGGAGGTACTCGATGAACTGCACCTGATCCCTAGAAAGAGTGTTGACGGTACACAGGTGATTATGAAATTGGATCACTATGAAAAGTTGTTCCCAAGTATCATGACTTTGCCGTTACTGGACGAAGAGGAGACTCCGCAAGAGCCGGTTTATCCTTATCCTGTCTACGAAGGCGAAGAATTGAATACTTTATTGTCGGGTCCGGAGTGGTCTTCAAGTGATAGTATCCTATGAAAACCCTTCCTTGGATATTAGTCTGCCTGTTGCTTGGCGTGATCGTGTGGATGCGTTGTAATCCGCACGATCCGCAAACTGTGTATGTAAATGGAGATACTGTACGTATCCGAGACACAATAAGAGACACAATACCCAAACCGGTAAAGGAAGCTCTAAAACGTACCGATACGGTATATTTACCGATCCTGATAGATACTACCACCGATAGAACCGTAGAAGGCGATTCGATTCCGGTACTAATACCGATTACAAGTAAGGAGTATAAGACCGATGATTACTGGGCGGTAGTCAGTGGGTATAATCCCAACCTTGATTCTATGGAAATATACAGGGACAATAAAATTATTACTTTTCCACCTTTACAGAAGAAGAAACGATGGGGATTAGGTTTACAGGCAGGGTATAGTTATCCGGGTGGTTGGTACGTAGGAGCTGGAGTTAGTTGTAACTTATTTATGTGGTAATACCGGCACTATCTTCACAGACCGTTTCCGGTATGAAAAGTTTAAGTTTCACTTATATAACAATTTCCTACGGAAAAAGGTTTTAAAGGAAAGGAGGATAAAATGATACATTAATTAATACTAAGCACTAAGTTTATCCGGTAAAGTAGAAGGCCGGTAATCGTTAACAAATAATCCAGGGGCGGGATAGAAGAAAGCCCCACACCCGTTTCAGACGACCAAATCATACACGGGCTAACATCGCAGGGACTGTTAAGGGGCTTTCGTAGCTTTATCAACAGATTTTGCGATGTTTTGTTTTTCAACTATATATGTTTGACAACATGAAAAATATAGATTTATATAAAGAAGTGGTCGTAGCCGTGTCAAAAGAAACGGGAGTAGAGGAGATCGATATGATCCATAGCAACTCGGAAGAAGCGGTGGACGCAAGATATATTCTCATACATTTGCTTTCCCAGAAGCTCACCGATACCCAAATATCTTCCGTTACAAAGCTTACAAGACAATCAGTAAACAAGATCCGGAACAACTTCCAGTACAAGATCAAAAAATGGAGCGTAGCAACGAACTTGCAACATATTAGCAATGAGGTAGCAACGGAATAGTTTAGGAGCAACGCTCTTTTCCTGTCCTTTGTGTCACGGTCAATGTTGACCGGAATACAAAAGATTTTTTCGTATGGAAGGTAATTATCTTACATCTGGTGATCTCGCTATGTGGGAAAACAGACGTTGCGGTGACAACTATGGATGTTGCCATAGAAATGAGCGTGGAATGGCTGCTACCGGTATTGGTCTTGGAGCCGGTTTAGGTGGTGGTGCTTTGTTGCTGGCTATTGCTGCCGCTTGGGGAGTTAACCAGGCTTCAAAGGCACGCATGCGTGCTGCAGAAAATGCTGCTGCCGGTAATGCAAGAGCGATTGATATTCTTGCAGCTCGTGCAATCCAGGATGACGCCCGTAGTGCTAGCATTAACCTGGACGTAAACCAGACATTGCGCAACCTGACCGGTGCAACAGCTCAAGGCGGTTCTGCAACTTCTAATGCTCTGGCCACGGCTGAAGCTCTCGCATTGTTGAGTAACAACAACGGAACGGGATTAAATTCCGCTGTTGGTGGTTGTAACTACCTGCGTGTAGCTCGTGTTTCCGGTTCCCGCCTTTGCGGTTGCGACACTTGCGGTGAGTAATCATCATTAGGGAGTGGTGCACATAACTGTGTGCCGCTTCCTTTATTCGTATAATCATGTTTGGACGAAACAATAAAATAAATCTGGGAATGATTAATCCGTCTTCGAAAATGACCTTAAAGGCCAGTTGTCTTCAGGCGTGCGGAAATGATGTTGACAAGGCGCAAAAGCTGTATAAATTCTTTTCGGAGGATATAGCTTCTCTGCCGGATTTTGACGTTCCGCCTCCTACAATGATGCAACAGGCAACACGTAATGTTGGCTCGCTTTTCGGATGGGTGAAAGAGAATAAAGAGGATCTGTTTCAGGCTTGGGATCTTATTCAATCGTTCCGGGGCGGTTCTCCCCGTGCGGTAATGCCTCCTGTGGCTCCTCCTATTGACATTCCGCCAATACCGGCTCCGTGATGAAACCATACAAAGTGACTATTTATGTATATGCTGAAGACGAACAGCAGATAAAGGAGTTGGAGAAAGCAGCGTATGACTTTGTAAATTCGAAGTATCAGAGTGGTATACTTGTTACAGCGTCTAAACTTTCGCAGGCTCTTTCCAATTTTAAAAATAACTTCTTTGTAAATAAATTCTTGAAATAATATGGCAGACCAACAGAAACAACAACCTAGAAACATCTTTGAGCTAATCAACCAAAACATCGTTGACATGTCTCAAGATATGGTTCTTTTAGCCGAGAAAGTAGATGCTATTTATAACGCTCTATATCCTGTATCTGTGCCTAACATCCCCGGCCCAGAAGAAAAGAAAGTAGTAGGGGATACAAAAGATGTATAGTATGAGTTGTAATTGTAACAGAATTCAACCGGCAGTTATTACTCCGGTTCTGGCTGCCGGATCGGTGGCCTCTCCCTATTTCATTGAGGTAAATATCTCACAAAGGCTGTGTTTCTCCACATGTGCGGAAAACACTCCTGTGTTCACCCCTCAATTTTCAATGAGATCACTGGTAAATGTTGGTACTAGCCAATATATGGCCACTATCCATGTCGAGGGAATTATTTCGTATGTGCCATGTAACGGAAATTGTTGCTGCACCAAACAACAGCCGTTGTCCCAGGATTTCACAATTCCTATTTATTCGGCAACTGCACCAACTTCGGTAACAGTGGTCGCAGGACATTCAATGAATGCAATCGCTGTCTCCGGCTGCCAGGAATGTAGCCGTATGTTCGTGAGTGAAACTCCGTTGACTCTGACCGTGGCATGATGTATTTAGTGATAGCCCTGACGGCAATGATTGCAGCTACCCTGGCAAACCATCTGGGCTTGACGGAAGCTGTAGGTGATATTGTCAGGAAAATAGCCAAATGTCCGAAATGTTGCTCGTTCTGGGCGTCATTGTCGGTTCTTTGGCTATATGGCTGTGATTTGTTTGTTGCTGTCGGGCTGTCGCTATTTGTGTCTTATCTGTCTTTCTGGTTTGGATTGATTTTAATTATATCACAAAAGATCTATAACAAATTATGGAAAAGGATGAATTGAATAAAAAAGGGGAGAGCAAAATACAGCCGGTTCCTGAATCACCGAAGGTATTGCCGCTTTTCTCGAAAACTATACCTAAAAATGTATATAAACCGTTGCCACGTTTTAATGGCAATTGCAAACATTGTTGATTATGAAGTATTTTGATATGATGCAGAAGGCCAAGGCGGATGGTGTAACCTCCGAAAAGGCCATGTGGAAAAGCGTGGAGAGCGTGGATGAAATTCTCTGTATAGTGAAGGAAGAACATCCGGAACTATACATGGCTTTCATGAGGGAGCAACATGAAGCCCTTTACGGTCCCCACTATGATAAACATTTCGCAGAGGTTGACGTAGAGAAGATCAGATACACCAGCGCATCCGGTGAAAAGAAAACCGGAGCACATTGGAGTATAGAGCAAATCATGGAGGCGACTAAATCCATGCCGTTCCCGTCCGGGACGACGCCATGGGACAAATACGTTGCTTTCAACTCGTTTTATGCCGACATGTGCGTAGTATTGGACGAAGCAATGCTTCTAAAAGCTGCTTACCGGTTCTACTTCGCAGATGAAGATGCACCGGCTGGTAAGATTTGGGAGTACATGACCGCAATGAATTATGAGGACTAACCTCGACATATTGCTAGAGCAAGCGGACGACAGGTATCATCACGATTTCTGTCGCCTGCTCATGGTTATGTTGTGGAACGCTTAGAAAAGGTTTTGGACTGGCTTGTGCCTGTCGCTGTGATAGCGAAGGTTGCATCTTTGTGTTTGTCCCTGGCTATGTAGTTGGGGATTTTTGTTAAAAACTTCCGGAATAGTTAAAGTTTAACCTCTTAACGACAAATTTCAATTGTATTTTTGCAGTTTTGGTTGATTATTTGTTTATTTGCAGAACAAATTCGCTATAAATTCTGTTTTTAGTATAACAGAAAGGGGTTAATATATATGAAAAAGTTTATAAAAGCAATCACTAAATCTATGCAAGGTTCCTTACTTCCGAAAAAAGCAAGTGAGGAACAGATTGTAAAAGAAATCAACGATTCCTTGAAAAAACTTGATTATTATGGCACGGACCATGATAAGAAGAATATGAAAGAAGATGTTTCTTCTTTTAATAGAGACTTTAATAAAGCAACTAGAGAAGCTAAAATTAAATTTGAACCTGCGCTATAATGGCAAAGAAAGCGGAACAAAATAAAGTATGTGATAAGACCGGTTTGACACTGGAGCAAAATACGGTCTATGACGATAACCTTCTTCCATCTGCCGATGAATTAACAAAACTGAATAATGTATCTAAGGATATCATTCCATGGATCATGAAGCGTACGGAGATGGAACAGGATGCCCGTATCAAATTTAACGAAGATAGAATGAAAATAGCCAAAAGTGATTTTAGACATACGCATTGGTATAATTTCACTGCTTTGGTAATGGCTTTTATTATAGTACTTATATTTGTTGGTTTCTCATTCTATTTAATAACTATCGGTCAAGAAACAATCGGAACTATATTTGCTGGAGGAACTGTTGTTTTAATAGTCTCTTATTTCCTTAAGGCTAAAAATAAAGAAGTAAAATAGCTCCTTCCATTTATAACTGCCTCTTTAAAATGGAATCCTCCCGGTGTATTAGATATGCCGGGATTTTTTATACCTTTGCCGAAAACTAACATTATGGCAGAAGAAAAGAAATACGACTACGACTCGATAAACGAGCTATTAACCTGGGCTAAAGAAACGCTCAATAATAAGAGATACCCGACCGGGGAATTTCAGCTGAACAAATGCGCAAAGATTCTCGATTGCGGAAAGTACCTTGATTCGATGATAGCGGTGATTTCGAGGAACTGGGAGAATCCTACGTTTTATCCGACTGTAGACCAGTTGAGATTGTTTAGGGAGAAGATAGAGAAGGCAGCCGGATAAGCTGCCTTTTTGATTATATCCAACTTTGTTTCTATTATATAAAGTATTCACTATATTTGCATAGAAAATCATTCAATATTGATGCTTTTTTAGTCTCGGTTTTACTAATGATTTACAAAGGTTTAAAATTGTATAAGCTAAATGGTTGAAGTATAAATAATTACTTGAAAATATCCCCAAATTTCTTATATTTGGGGTCTAAAAGTTAAAACAGTTACACAAGACTGTTTGTCATAGGTTAAATAAGATAGATATGAAAATAAATAAACTTGTTATTACTATATTCTTCTCTGCTGTCGGACTTTTTGTTTCGACTGCTCTTCAGGCACAAGAGGCCAAAACGTTGTTTGTGAATATGCCGGATTCTCTAAGTCCCTTGCTTACAAAAGTGAATCGTGAAGATTGCATAGACTTTCTGGAAAGTAAGATGAAAGCGCAAGTAGAAAACCGTTTTGGCAAGAAGTCGGAGATGACTGATCTTAGCAAAGACTATATCCGTATGCAAATGTCAGCTCAATCGACCTGGCAGATGAAAGTGTTGGCATTAAATGATTCAACGAACGTAATCTGTACAGTCTCTACTGTTTGTGCTCCTGCCTGTGATAGCAGCATCCATTTCTATACGGACGACTGGAAACCGCTTACAACATCTCTCTTTATTACCCTGCCCCTGATGGATGATTTTCTGAATGCTCCCGATTCAGCAGGAGTTTATGAGTTTGATGAAGCACGCCGTTCGGCAGATATGCTATTGATGAAAGCCGATTTTAATAAAGAAAATACGGAACTGACACTTACGTTAACAACCCCCGACTATATGTCAAAAGAAACAGCAGAGAAACTGAAACCGTTTCTCCGCCGCCCTGTAGTCTACCATTGGAAAAATGGAGCATTCTCAATTTAATAAGCATTCGTTGATGAACGCTATCATTTCCGGTGTGTTTGCTTCCACACTTTGAAGTAATTTGAATTGTGCTTTGGTGCGAACGAGGTTATGTTCCGGATATTTGATTTTATAATAAGTATCTCCGTTGATATAATCTGCCAGGAACCGTACACACTGCATGTATGGGAATAAAGCCGCCGCATAAGGAAGATTCTCAATCTCGATCTGAGTCAGGAATGATTTGGCTCCTTTCAGATAGCCCTTGGTAAATGCTTTGAATATTTCCATATTGAAGTTTACACGATCAAGGTCTTTGTCGTCTTCATCACCTGTGTTGGCACCTGTACGTAAGAAGTCACCATAATCGGAGAATATAAAGCTAGGCATTACCGTATCCAGATCAATGACACAAAGCACTTTACCATCCTCGTCGAACATCATGTTATTCACTTTCGTATCGCAATGGCAAACGCGTTTGGGAAGTTTCCCTTCACGATATAAACGTTCAGCCTTACACATTTCATCTGCGCGTTTCTCTATTTCATCCAGATAGTACTTCACTTCTGCTACCCGTCCGGCAGCATCCTTCGCAACGGCTTCACGTAGTTGTTTGAGACGGAACTCCATGTTGTGGAAATCGGGTATGGTTTCACCCAATGTTTCCGGAATATCGGCCAGCATAGCCTGGAAGTTACCGAAGGCTTCTCCTGCATAATTGGAATATTCGGGATTTACCGTCTCATACGTTTTTGCACGTGGGATGAATACCATCACACGCCAATAACTGTCACCGTCAAACCAGTATGTTTTACCTTCTTCTGTTTCGAGGAAACTCAACACCTTGCGGTCTATATCCGATTCTCCGGCTTCCGTCAGTTTCTTGCGAATGTGATTGGTAACAGCGCTAATATTGGATTGAAGCATTTCTACATTCTGGAAAATGGCATGATTGATGCGTTGCAAAACATAGTCGGGAGCATCTGCTTCTTTGGTGTTTACTTTATAAGTGTCGTTGATAAGTCCTGCACCCAAAGGTTTGATTTCTTCTATCGTACCTTGGACTTTAAATTTAGCTACGATGCTAGATAAATCTTTCATGTTTTTTTTCTTTAAAAATTTATACTAAGGTTATCGATAATCATATTTAGCAGCTTCGTTGGCCTGGTTAGCCGAGCGAACGGGTACTAATGTGAAGCCCCACTGGTAATCACGGTTAGCCGGGATCTGGTGGAAAGGTTCCGGGCGAGCACCCCAACTGTCATATCCGCCTACTCCTTGTTGCTTCATATCTACACAAACCTCAACGAAATCTCTGGGAGTGATGTCGTTGACATGATGCATTCTCCGTAATACGTTGCGGGCAGCGTTCTCGTCGTGATTGGCAACCTCTTCCGGGCTGAAGTTATTCCATTGGTAAGGGTGGGGCAGAGCTTCTTCAGAGTCAAAGTCTTCGATAGAGTTGCGCAAGGCATTGAAACCGATAAGACTGTCCGCTACCAACACCAGGCCGTTTCCTTTATTAGGAGATAAAGCGATCCAACGGGTATCAGTGTGATGTCCGTTTTCCTGTGGACGCACATAGTTGAAGTACATTTGATCCGCTGTTGTCTTATATACGCCAACGAGCGTTCCGTGATTGCGGTCGATATAATTCTCTTCCGGGCCACGGCCAAAGTATTGTACATTGTTCATCTGTGCCGGCAAGCGGAAACGCACACCGATACGGGGGACTTCCAGTTTGGAGGCAGCCTTACGGGCAGCATCACTTCCGGGGGTAAATGTAGCCATGCGGGTAGCTTCGGAAACTTCTGTTTCTGTAGGCTGCATATCCGTTGATGTGAATTTGGCATTTACGTTAACTATTCCGTTCGGATAGATTTTGTAAGTGACAACATACAAGTTGCCGGCAGCCAGTAAGTAGGTTACATTTAAGGAGACTGCTTTATCTTCTGCTGTCATGGTGGCATCCGTTATGCGGAAGTTTTTGCTTGATTGTTTCCATACCTGCAAACGTTTAGGAGTGCTGTTACCATAGTCATTATCATTAGGAGCACGCCAGAAGTTAGGCTGAATACCAAATCCGTCTTTGAAATATTCTGTACCATCTACTTTATACGAGGTTACTAATCCGCTATTCTTGTTGAATACAAAGTTTACTTTGGAGGAAGAAACGATTAATTCATCTCCTTGAATCGTTGTTTTCAATGCCGGACCGTTTGCTTTATATATACTCTTCTCTGCCTGGATAGGAAGTTGGAACTGGTCGTATGCAATTTCATATCCGGTTGGAATCAACGGTTCAGGCTCTGTGGTTGTTACACTGAAGTTGACAAAATATTCTGTTCCCGGTTGGGCTTTCAGACCATTTACCGGTACGGTGAATTCTTTAGAGGCTTGCGGAGCAATATCCAAAGATACTTTTCCACCTTTTATTGTCTTTCCGTTAGCAAGTACATTGTAGTGAATCTGATATTTTTTCAGGTTAGTGAAATAGAAACGGTTGGTGATTTTGAATATACCGGCTGCGGCATCTACTGCTTCAAAACCTACATTCTGATGTACATATTTCACTTCAGCCATTGCCGGATGCGGACCACGATCCGGATTGACAAGACCGTTGCAGAGGAAGTTACCATCGCTAGGTGCGTCTACGCCGAAGTCACCTCCGTAGGCCCAGTATTCTCTTCCATTCTTATCTTTTTGGAGAAGACCTTGGTCTACCCAGTCCCAGATATATCCACCTTGGAGATTCGGATATTTGTAAATTGCCTGCCATTGTCCCCACAGGTTTCCCGTGGAGTTTCCCATGGCATGTGCATACTCCGAAGGAGCTACAGGACGGTCGCTACCATTCTTTCCGATATTTTCCAGCCAGTCGGCACCCGGATATTGCGGAACATACATATCGGAGTTCCATTCCCATTGAGCACGTTCGTAGTTGACCGGACGATCCATCAGATCTTTGTCTGCCTCTTTCAACCACAAATAAGTCTGATAGAAATTATATCCGTTTCCGGCTTCATTTCCCAGCGACCAGAATGTAACGCTCGGATAATTCTTATTACGTTCAAACATATTGATGGTACGATCCATGTGCGGTTTCAGCCATTCGGGATTGTTACCCAGTGAACCGCCTTTCCGGAGATCATAATACATTCCGTGGCTTTCCACGTTGGCTTCATCATATACATAAAGTCCGTATTCATCACAAAGCTCATAGAAACGGCGGTCTTGCGGATAGTGGCAAAGGCGTACACTGTTTAAGTTATGTTGTTTCATCAGTTCGAGGTCACGGCGCATTAAATCCTCTGTAACATAATGACCTGTTGACGGATTATGTTCGTGGATATTTACCCCTTTCAGTTTCAGAGGCTGACCGTTGATGAATAAGCAGACATACGGTTTTCCGTTAGCAGCCTTCTGTTCGATAGGCTTGATCTCAATCCGGCGGAATCCTACATTGAAAGGAATGATTTCATTGATTTTGCCATTCTCTTTTACTGTCATCAACAGTTTGTATAGATTCGGATGTTCGGAGGTCCATGTGCTGACATCTGTCAGATTCTTATCGAAAGAAAGTGTACGTACTTCGTTCGATGGAATATAGGCTGTCTTCTCTTCAGTAGCTACAACTTTTCCTTGTGCATCTAATAGTTCATAAACTAATGTAAGATTAGTTGCAGCCTTTTCGTGATTTCTCAAATCGACATTTAAACCGAAGATTCCATTTTTGTAACTGTCGTCCAGCGTAGACTTAATTCGGAAATCTTTGAGAGCTGCTTTAGGCTGTGAATACAGAAAAACATCGCGTTCAATACCACTCATACGCCAGAAGTCTTGACATTCAAGATAGGAACCGGTGCTCCAACGGAAGATTTTAACTGTAAGTATGTTCTTTCCCGGCTTCACGTAATTGTTGATAAGAAATTCTGCCGGATTCTTGGAGTCTTCGCTATATCCTACTTCTTGTCCGTTGATATATACATATACGCCGGACTTAGCTCCTGCCAAATGCAAGTAGATATCCCGCCCGTCCCAGTCTGCCGGAATATCGATGTCCCGGCGATAAACTCCTACCGGATTGGCTTCGGGAAGAGTAGGAGGTTGTGGATTGCGCGGTTTGAATTCATAACCATGATTGGTGTAGATGGCTATTCCGTGTCCTTGTACTTCCCAGTTGCCGGGCACCTGAATATCATCCCACGAATCTGTATTGGTGTTCGGATCGGTAATGTTTTCGGGAAGTTTTTTATAAGAGTCTACAAAGTAGAATTTCCAGGTTCCGTTCAGCAAGCGGTAATACTTGCTTCGTTCGAACTTGCCACTCAAGGCATCAGCGCGATTGTTGTATGTCATAAAAGAAGTACGTGGATACTCTTTGTTAACTTCAACTACCTGCACGTCCTGCCAATAAGGTTTCACGGCTTTCTCAGCCATTGTACTAAGTGTTGTCAGGGAAAATATTCCCATGAAAATGCCTGTTAATAAGTTGGGGGTTGGTCGAAATTTCATGTTTCTCAATATTGGTTTTTCATTTCTTTTTTATTTTACTTTAATATGATCGAATCCTTCTCCATATACTCCAATGACAGCACTTTGCGATACAAATGCATTCGGGTCTATGTCTTTTATTAACCGGAAGATGATAGGCGATTCCCTTTTCTTGGCTAATACAAACATCATCTTAACTTCTCGTCCTGTATAAAAGCCGGTTGCATTGATAATCGTTACTCCCCGGTGTGGGTATTCGTTAATATGCCGTCCTATTTCTTCATATTTGTTGGATATGATAAAGAACTGTACGGATTGACGGGCGCTATTCACTACCTGGTCGAGAACGAAACTACAAATATAAAGAGTTACAAACCCATACACCACTTTTTCCCAGTCTTTTAAGACAAAATAACTGGAAGAAATGATAATCATATCGCAGATGAGCACGACTCTTCCTAATGTGATGTCCCGGTATTTGTTGATGATGGCTGCAATAATATCTGTACCTCCCGTACTTCCATTAGCCGAAAAAGCAACACCTATGCCGCCTCCACAGAAGGATGCTCCGATGACACATGCCATAAAGGGCTGGTCGTGGAGAAGCCCGAAACCTGCCGTCAATTTTTGAATGACGGACAGAAAGAAGGTGAGGGTAAATACACCAAAAATAGTTTTGATGCAAAACTTTAGTCCCAGCAACTTGAGGGCCAGTAGTAGCAAGAAGAAGTTGATGCTGAAGTACGTATATTGTACCGGAAAACCTGTGGCCCAATATACGATAGAAGCAATACCCGGTACTCCCCCGGTGGTGATATCGTTAGGCAACAGAAAAACGGTCCAACCGATACCATACAAAATCATGCCGATGGCAATCATTACATAATCTCTGGCTTCACGGATAATGCTTTGCTTAGAAGGCTTTGGAATAGCTGTTTTCATAAACGTGATTATGATAATCTATAAAATGTTCAAACACGAACCCATGAATAATCCGGCTTTAGAGGAGAAGCCGGATTGGTTCATTATGCTCGTGCTAAAAGGAAATATGCTGTTTTATTTTGCAAAAGCGTGACGGTAGCCTTGTACTTTATTCCATCCGCCGCGAGTGAAGTCGGGTACTTCTACCGGAGCTGAATTGTTCTCGATAGAAAGTCTGGTAAGTTCAGCCATGCAACACCATTCTGCCAGGTCATAAACGTCCATATCCAATGGCAGTCCATTCTGCAAGCAATATGCCAGACGGTAGTCCATGATAAAGTCCATACCACCATGTCCACCTACTTTCTTGGCTGTTTCTTCCAACTCTATATGAATAGGATCTTTATATTTATCCATCAAGGCTTTTTTTACGTTTTCAGGTACAGAACCATGTGCATTCAGATTCTCATGATTAGGCACATCTTTTGAATCAACTTGTGAAGGTCGCAGGCAATATTCTTCAATCGGATATTTGCTTGCGTAACCATCGGCTCCCACTATCTGATACATACGGCTGTATGGGCGTGGAGTCATTACGTTGTGCTGAATCAACATTGTTTTACCGTTCTCTGTGCGAATCAGGGTAGAAGTCTGGTCACCATTCTGGAAGTCAGTCACCTCTTCTCCTGTTTGTTTCTTAATATAAGCCGGTCCGTTGACAGCTTTCGTATCCATCGATACCAATGTTTTCATGCGGTCACCACGGTGGATATTAAGTACCTGACAAGCAGGGCCCATGCCATGGGTAGCATATACATCACCGCGGTGTAGATGATTATAATCCATTCGCCAGTTATTCCAGTATTCAGGCCAGAAATCTTCCAGATTATGGATATATGAACCTTCTACATGAAGTACTTCTCCGAATACGCCTTGTTGTGCCATATTTAAAGAAGTCAGTTCAAAGAAGTCATATACGCAGTTTTCGAGCTGCATACAATGCTTACGTGTCTTTTCGGAAGTATTGATTAGCTGCCAGATTTCATCCAGTGTCATGGCGGCAGGAACTTCGATAGCTACATGCTTACCGTGTTCCATGGCATAAACACCCATTGCTGCATGATGTTTCCAGTCGGTGGCTATGTATACCAGATCAATATCGTCCCGTTCACAAAGTTGCTTCCATGCCTCTTCCGAGCCACTGTAAGAAGCAGCTTCAGGAAGTCCGGCATTCTTCAAAATTTCTTGTGATTTTTCAACACGTTCGGGAAGCAGGTCGCATAATGCTACAATCTTAGTTCCCGGGATATGGGTCCAGCGTACCACGGCACCAGGACCACGCATTCCTAATCCGATGAAACCGACACGAACGGTATCAATTTTAGGAGTAACGAGTTGGATTACATCTTCTTGTCCGGCAGGGCGGGCAGGAGTTTCTACTTTGATAGGAGTAAAGGCTTCGGGAGCCTTTGGTTGTAGAGTACAACTGGTGTGCCAAGTTAACAAAGCCAAGCCGATAGCCGTGACTGTAAATAGTTTCTTCATCATATTTTAAAGTTTTTAATAGGGGTTATTCGATGTTTTTCATTTACGTGTCAAAAATAGTAATTAATTAGCCAACTATTTATATTTATAATCGATATTTTCATCATAAAAGTTTCTATTATGAGGTAAAAGATGAGTCTGACTTTTTCTACCTGATTTTGTGTAGGCTTATGTGATGTCAAATACATATAAAAGACATGCCATAAAAAGGCTCTTCCTAAAAAGAAGTCACCTTTTTAGAATTGCTTAACGTTTACTGCTCCTGTTGGGGTAAACTACCTACTTCGTCTGTACTTCTGATAGAACCTAGTATTTGTATTTTTTCCAGGCTCCCCTGGTGAAATCCGGTATTTCTACTGCCATGCTCTTATTCAGTACAGATTTTTCACTTAGTTCTGTGATACACGACCATTCGGCTGCATCGTATACATCCATATCCAGTGGAAGCCCGTTGCGCAGACAATGAATAAGGCGGTAATCCATAACATAATTCATTTCATTGGGTAGGCCTCTGCGATGTGCTTCTTCGCCAATGGTTGCGCTAAAAGGATGTTTATAGCGTGCCATCATTTTTTCTAGCAGTTCTCCTTCAAGTGGAGTGTCTCCATTAGGATCTAGGGCGATACAGGGGACAGGGTATTTTTGGGCGAATCCCAGTGTGCCGCATACTGTTTGAAGGCGGCTGTAAGGACGTGGGGTGGATATGTCGTATTGAAGCATGATTGTCTTCCCTTTGAGCGTGTGGATAAGAGTGGTGTTTACGTCTCCCAATTGATATTTCTGGTGGGCTTCCGGTGAATATTCGCCGAATAGTCTGCGGGCATACTCGCTCATTCCTGCCTGATGAGTAGACATGGACACGAGATATTCCATTCTGTCACTGCGATGAATATCCAGTATCTGGCAGGCGGGGCCCAACCCATGAGTGGGATAAGGATTGCCTGTATGTTCGATGCTGTATCTTTTTCCCCAATGGTTGTGATAGCCGCCTTCGCTCTCTTCGGCAAAGTACATTGAACGAAGATCGTGAATGTAGGCTCCTTCTACATGCATGATTTCTCCGAACAATCCTCGTTGGGCCATGTTGAGAATCATTAGTGCAAAGGGATCATAACAACAATTTTCGAGCATGATGCAGTGTCGCCTGGTTTTTTCTGCAGTGTCTACCAATTGCCAACATTCTTCCACGCTCATAGCAGCCGGAACTTCAATAGCTACATGTTTATTGCATTCCATTGCGAAAGTTGCCATTGGAGTATGCATTAACCAGTCGGTGCAGATGAATATTAAATCTACTTCATCCGATTCGCACATCTTCTTCCATCCCTCCACTCCGGTATATCCGGTGGCTTCGGAACGGTCGGCTTCTTTTAATAGTTGTTGGGCCTTACTTAGATTTCCTTCTCTTATTTCACAAAGAGCTTTGATTTCTACTCCTTCAATTTGCAGATAACGTTGTAAGGTGAGCAATCCTCGATTGCCCAGTCCTATAATCCCGATGTGGACAGTGGGGATAGGGGGATGTGCTAGTCGGAGTACATGCGATTGTACCGGAGAATTTTTCATAAGCTTAGCGGTCTAAAATAAAACAAAAAAAGAGAATCTAATTTCTCAGATTCTCTTTGGAGAGCGGAAGACGGGGCTCAAACCCGCGACCCTCAGCTTGGAAGGCTAATGCTCTATCAACTGAGCTACTTCCGCAATTTTTTGTGGGCAAAGATGGATTCGAACCACCGAAGTCGAAAGACAGCAGATTTACAGTCTGCCCCATTTGGCCACTCTGGTATTTGCCCTTTTTTGCTTTTGAGGAGGTTTGTTTCTCAATTGCGGTGCAAAGATACAACTATTTATTTAAACTCCAAACAAAATCGATCATTTTTATTGCAGTAATTGCACATTCATCTCCTTTGTTACCCAGTTTGCCACCGGCACGATCCTCTGCTTGCTCCATTGTATTTGTGGTAATTAATCCGTAAATAACTGGTATATCGCCAGTTGCGTTTAATTCGGTAATTCCTTGGGTTGCTCCCATGCAAACATAATCAAAATGTGGGGTATCTCCTTTAATTACGCAACCAATTGCAATAATTGCATCAAGATCGCAATTTTCCATCATTTGGTTGGCTCCAAAAGTAAGTTCGAAACTTCCCGGTACAGTTTTCACCAGAATATTTTCGTCTTTTGCTCCATGTTTTTTTAATGTATCGACTGCGCCTTTCAGTAAAGCACCGGTAATATTGAAATTCCATTCGGATACGACGATACCAAATTTCATTGCTTCTGCATTCGGAACGGAATTGAAATCATATTCGGATAAGTTATGGTAAGCTGTTGCCATAGTTAATTAAAAGTTGAGAATTATAAAATGAAGATTTGAGAGTATGAGAGATTTAAGAAGAAAGGCACGGATTTCACGGATTCCACGGTTTTAATAGATAGTCCGCTTAATCCGGTGTAATCCGTGCCTCGATTTCCTTATATAATAGATGGTATATTATTTTTTCATCAATTTAGCTTGCTCGATATATTTGTCGATGTCCATAGCCTGATAAGATTGGAAATATTTATCCTTGATCTTAGTGTAAGCGTTTACAGCATCGTCATATTTTCCCTGTTTTACCAGGATTTCACCAGCTTGTATCAGGAAGATCGGGCTTAATGTGTTGTTGTCAGCTTTGTCTGCTGCCGACAATAAAGTAGAAGCCGCTTTGTCTAATTGGCCAAGTTGTGCGTAGCAGTTACCTGCAGCACCCAAAATTGCCGGAGCAACCATTTGGTCTTTTCCATTGAAGCTGTCCAGCATCTTCACTGCTTCTTCATATTTGCCAAGTTGTGCGTAGCAAATACCAGCATAAGCTTTTGCCAAATTGGCAGCTTTTGTTCCGCTGTAGTCATCAGCAACTTTTAGGAAACCTGTATAACCGATGCTGTCACCGTTCAAAGCCTGTTCAAAAGCATCCTGTTCAAAGTATTCCTGTCCTTTGAAAAGAGCTGCCTGTGCTTTTTCTTCACGTGGTTCAGCATAGAGGTTTTTGTACATGATAAAACCTGCTACAATAATAATCACAGCAACAACACTGCCAATAATTGCGTTTTTGTACTTGATAAGAAATGCTTCCGATTGTGTCAGTGCATCTTCTACGTTCAGATGTTCGTTCTGATTCTTTTGTTCTGCCATTTTATATGATTCTTTTTGTTATTATTCACAGTTTGATATTTCGACTCGCAAAAGTAGTTTTTTTATATCTACAAACGAAATTTAGAAGCATCTTTTTTTGTTTTACACCCGAAAACCACGAAAATCTTGCTACTTTTGTGAACAAATTAACGTGTACACAATGATACTGAAACGAATATCCATATTAAACTATAAGAATCTGGAAGAGGTAGAACTGGGATTCTCTGCTAAGCTGAATTGTTTTTTCGGACTGAATGGAATGGGAAAGACGAATTTGCTGGATGCGGTGTATTTCTTGTCTTTCTGTAAGAGCTCCGGAAACCCGATTGATTCTCAAAATATTCGTCATGAACAAGATTTTTTCGTGATTCAGGGCTTTTATGAAGCGGAGGACGGAACTCCTGAAGAGATTTATTGTGGGATGAAACGTCGTTCGAAGAAACAATTTAAGCGGAATAAGAAAGAATATAGCCGTTTTTCGGACCACATCGGTTTTCTGCCTTTGGTGATGGTTTCACCTGCCGATTCCGAATTGATAGCCGGGGGAAGTGAGGAGCGTCGTCGGTTTATGGATGTAGTGATTTCGCAGTATGATAAGGAATATCTTGAAGCGCTGATACGGTATAATAAAGCATTGGCGCAGCGTAACACATTGTTGAAGAGTGAGTTTCCGGTGGAGGAGGAGCTGTTTCTTGTATGGGAGGAGATGATGGCGCAAGCCGGTGCAATCGTATTCCAGAAACGTGAAGCGTTTATCCGGGAGTTTATTCCTATTTTCCAATCTTTCTATTCCTTTATCTCGCAGGATAAAGAGGTGGTGGGATTATCTTATGAGTCTCATGCGCGGGATGCTTCTTTGTTGGAAGTGTTGAAGCAAAGCAGGAAGAGGGATAAGATAATGGGATTCTCTTTGCGTGGGATTCATAAAGATGAGTTGAATATGTTGTTGGGTGAATTCCCGATAAAGAAAGAAGGTTCGCAGGGACAGAACAAAACGTATCTGGTAGCATTGAAACTGGCGCAGTTTGATTTCTTGAAGCGTACCGGCCGGACTGTTCCTTTATTATTATTAGATGATATTTTCGATAAGTTGGATGCTTCCCGTGTAGAGCAAATAGTGAAGCTGGTGGCTGGAGACAATTTCGGGCAGATATTTATAACGGACACGAACCGGGGACATCTCGACCGTATTTTACATAAGGTAGGCAGCGATTATAAAATATTTCGTGTAGAAGAGGGCACAATTCAAGAAACGGAGGCTGATAATGAAGCGCAATGATGCCGAACAAATAGGAAAACTGATTCAACAGTTTCTTCGTCAGGAGAGTTTGGAATCTCCGCTGAACGAACAAAGACTGCTGGATGCCTGGCCTCAAATCTTGGGACCGGCAGCGGCTTATACCAGCAATCTTTATATTCGTAATCAGACATTATATGTGCATCTGACTTCCGCAGCTCTTCGTCAGGAATTGATGATGGGGCGTGAGGTATTGGTGCGCACGCTGAATCAGAGAGTCGGAGCTACCGTAATTACAAATATTATTTTTCGTTGAAGAAAGATATTCTGTCTATAACCTTTATACCTAGCTTCCGGAGTGTTTCGGTTGCACGGTTGTAATAAAAAGGATTTTCCAAATATTGATTGTTATGGGCGTCTACGCCGATGATAGCGGTGCAACCTTCATGGGCGGCTATTTTCCAGAAATCCGGATGAGGAATGGTAGTAATACCATGAATATCATTGTACTCTTCATATCCGATATTATATTCCAACGGTAAGTTTAACCGTACTGCCGTCCGGCAGATATGTCTGCTGACTAGCTTACAATGACGATCGAACTCGGGGTAAGAACGCATAAATAAATCCGGATGGGCAAGGTAGGCAAATAGTCCGCTTTCCATTCCTTCAATAGCACTCTCTTCATAGAGTTCGAGCATGTCTACCGAATCTGTATTCCGGCCGAAGTAGGGGAACTTCTCATCTGTGTGAAAATGGTGATTTCCAAAGATGATATAGTCCAGTTTATATTCTTTGATGATTCCTTTTAACCAGTGTATGTATTCAGGAAAGTATTCGCATTCCAATCCTATTTTTATGCTGATTTGATTTTTATATTTCTCTTGCAGCGAACGGATACTTTCCACATATCCCGGTAACTCTTCGGGAAGCATCCGGATGTCGGATATATAATCAGTGTGATATTTCCACGGAGTGTGGTCAGAAAAGCCTAATTCTTGATAGCCGCCTTTGATGGCACTTAAAACAAATTCTTCGTCACTCCCTGTCGCATGATGGCAGCGGGTGGTGTGGGTGTGATAATTCGTCTTCATTGATTGTTATGATTATATCCATGCGGATGTCGAATGATTCCGCCGGAACTTCTTCTACTAATTGAAATGGGAAACATATTCCTGCTTTATAGGCTGATGGTATGCGTGGCAGGAGACGGTCATAATATCCTTTTCCCCGCCCCAAACGGTTACCTTTAGCATCGAAAGCTACTCCGGGAACGACGATGAACTCTATGGCTGCATAGTCTGTGAATATTTCTCCGGTTGGTTCTGCTATACCGTAGATGCCGCTGATTGACATGTTTTCCGGTCCGGTGTATATCCGTAGTTCTAAATCATCGCCTACTACTACAGGGAGTAGAATCCGCTTTTCGCTACTCCATTTTTGAATAAAGGCATGTGTATCTACTTCGTCATTCAGCGAATGGTATAGTAATACAGTATTTGCCGCCCTGAAAGCCGGATGGGCTTCAAGGGCGGCAAGTATATTAGCTGATTGCAGCTTTCGCATAGTTGAATCCGCGTGTTGGGTCTTCAGTAATGCTATA